>OHHP01000032.1_pt1 | contig 114366 bp, 100 predicted proteins | sample 1568121 | NCBI WGS metagenome assembly OHHP01 (sample SAMEA3879500, study PRJEB24766) | human gut metagenome | biome: human-associated habitat; feature: feces | place: USA | collected 1985/1987
AGGATTAATTCTTAATAAGGATTATATACCACTATCATCCTGTTGTCAATAAAAATAGTAATGATTCTCATTATTACTATTTGCCGTCTCTGACAATAATTACACCTTCTTCCGCATCCAAGTATGTGGACAATCTTCGTCCATATGAATATCATTCAGCTCCATATATCCTTGTTTCTTGTAAAACTCTGCCACACGACACTGTGCAGACAATTCTATTCTTTTACCCCCGAGATCACTAACTGTTTTTTCCGCACCCTGCAACATCTTTTTACCATATTGCTTCCCTCGAAATTCTTTACTAACCGCAATCCTGCCAATCACATAGCAATCTCTTTCAACAGAGAAAAAGAATCTGCAAGTAGCTACTGGAATATCGTCCTCGAAAAGCAGCATATGTTTCGCCAGATGATCTGTCTCATCATAAATCTTTTAAACATTGTTGTCCACCTTTTGTATTGATTTGCAGCAACTCTCAAAAAAATATGAATTTGTCTAACAGGCAAATTCATAATCTTATCAGTCATCTCGATGTTTCTGTCCCCAAAGACAGAAAGCATCTAATACAGGTTCTAAGGATTTTCCTCGTTCAGAAAGGCTATATTCAACTCGTGGCGGAATTTCCCCATAATCTTTGCGTATAATAAGACCGTCTACTTCTAGTTCTTTTAATGCTTTTGACAATGAACGGAAAGTTGCTGTTTCCATCTTACGCTGAAGTTCATTATACCTTGTTGGACCATCTAATTGCAGACAATAAAGGATAGGAAGTTTGTATTTACCGTCAACCAAAGATTTTGTATAGTAAAAACCAGTATTTTTAATACCATTTATTGCAAAATGACGTTGTTCATGCTTTTGATTATCTGACATAATAATTCTCCTGACACTATATTTAGATATAGTATATGTTGTAAAATATCGTACTTGTTGCTAGTACATCCTTATGATACTATATATTCAGTAACCAATCAAGTGAAATGGAGATGAATGCGATGAAACATAAAGTTAAAGTAACAGTATTAGATAAAAAGCTTTATCCTGAATTACAGCAACAGTATTGTGATAATCCAATTTCAGGTGCCTGTCCTTGTTACAATGTCGGAGATGAATTTATTTTTTACCGGGATGAGGAAAGAGATGATTTCTGGCACATAGGATTGAATACCTTGGTAAAAACCTGTGGTGATGCAGATACCGTTGCCGGAGGTCCGAAAATGCCATTCTGCTCTGAAGCATGGGATGCTATTTCACGTTATATTTATACCGGATTACAAGGCGGTTCCATTATGAAGGGGTGGATGAAGAGAGAAAATGAAATGATTACCTGTTGTTCAGATGGAACAAGACCTGTCATTTTTAAGATTGAAAGAATTGATTATGAGGAGGCATAACAAATGAATGAAATTATTAAGGCAATGGAAGAACGCAGAAGCATTCGTAAATTTAAACCGGATATGCCGGCAAAAGAAGATCTGGAACAGATTATTGAAGCTGGATTATATGCTGCGAATGGCATGGGAAAACAGGCAACCATCACAATTGCGGTAACAAACAAAAAACTTCGAGACAGATTATCAGCAATCAATGCAAAGATAGGCGGCTGGAAAGAAGGATTTGATCCATTTTATGGTGCACCGGCTATTTTAATTGTATTAGCGGATAAAAACTGGGCAAACAGAGTTTATGACGGAAGTCTGGTTATGGGAAATATGATGCTTGCAGCACATTCTCTTAATCTTGGAAGTATTTGGATTCACAGAGCTAAGGAAGAGTTTGAACTTCCAGAATATCAGGAATTATTAAAAGAACTTGGGGTAGACGGAGAGTGGGAAGGAATAGGTCATTGTGCCGTTGGATATGTTGATGGTGAGATTCCTAAGGCTGCAAAAAGGAAAGATAACCGGGTATTTTGGGTAGAATGACAACTTCTAGTTTATAAACCTGCCAGATAATCAGAACAATTAAAATTGATTGGAGAACTCTCTACACCTTTCGTTGATCCGCTCATCAACACAAAGTTGTTTTACACGATTTTTCTCTTTTGTTATACTTAAAAACAAAGGAGGATATTGCACATGAAAGAAAATAATTTTAGCAGTAGACTGTCAATGTTTCGTCAAAATAAAAATATGACACAGGAAGAATTGGCAGGGCGAATGGGGGTTACACCACAGGCACTTAGCAAATGGGAACGGGGACATAGTTTGCCGGATATTTTATTACTCAAGGAACTTTGCCGGATATTAGAAATCAGCGCAGACGATTTATTGGGGATAGAAAATCGGAAAATAACAGAAAACGGAAATGATTTAGCACAAAAAGAAATCTGGCACAAATTACAAAATTGTTTGGAGCCATTGGAGTGTATTTTCGGAAAAGATTTGGTCCCTGCATTTTTGGATGGGACATATCAGGAAAAAATTGTAGAAGCAAGAAAAAAATTAGCGGGCGAAGGAATCCTAATGCCGTTGGTACGGATACGAGATGATGAAGGGTTAGCCGCCCGTGAGTTTGCAATCTTGTCTTATCGTCAGACTTTGCGAAAAGAGTCGGTAGAAACAGAAATCAAAGACGCTAGTTATATCGTAGAGTGTTTAGAAAAGACCGTAAGAGAAAACTATGCGCACATTCTCAATCGGGATTTGGTAAAAGACATGGTAGAGAATCTGCAGAAAAAATATCCTGCACTTATTAGGGGCGTTGTGCCGGAAAGGATTTCCTATGGGTATCTGACCGATGTATTTAAACAATTGCTAGAGAGAGGACTCGCACCATGGTATTTTAGTAAAATAATTGAAATTATGGATAGTGAATGTCGAAGAAATCCGACAATCACTGAAGAGGAGTTGGTGTGCACAATCGGAAAAAAATTGCAGGAGAAGTAGCGATATCCTTTTATTTACAAATCGTATTAAGCTATGATAAACTATTAACATAAATATATTTTTTGGGAAAGTAGTATTTCCCACTGGCACTAGCAGGCTTAGTATGATTGGAGGATGTTTATGAAGAAAAAAACAAGAAAAAGGAGTTTGTGTTTGCTGCTTGCAGCGGCACTTCTTCTTACTTCGATACCGTTTGATATGACAACGTCGTCGAAGGCGGAGGAGAAAGGAACTGTTGTCAGAGATGGTGAGTACACAACCGGTATTTTTGCCGGTGAATATGGAATTGACCAGCTTTTTGATTATGTTATGATGACAAGCACATTAAAAGGTCTGCCATATGATGCATCCTGGGGAACAGCGAATGCTTCTACCGGCCATCAGTTTACAAAGAGTATGATGGCGGACAGACATTTTGTATTAAAGTATTCCGGAGATTCAAATTATCCGCTTGCTTTATGCCTTTATGAGGATGATGGCACACCGGTAGTGAGCAGCCGAAACAAAGGGTTAAAGTCATCTTCAAAAATAGGTCTTAGTACTAATGTGTGTCTTACCACCACAGCATCTACTTACATGAAAAAAAATTATACGGATGGAATCGAAGGTGTAATGGCGCTTTGCAGTATGGGCGAGGCAGATTCCAAAGGACTCTATTTTAAGAGTAAGAACGGATTTGGATATTATTTAAGTGGCAGCCAGGGGCGCGATGTTGGGGAGAAAATTGTTTGGGAAGATGATGCCAATACATCGGTTACAATGGATGAACTTGCTGAAATGAAAGGATATTCTTCTAACAGTCTGGAGTCCGGCCAGTATGCGGTTATATATAATTCCGAAGGCGGGCAGCAGGTACTTGATATGCCGGAGGAGCAGACAAAAGAAAAAGATGTTGATCTTACGCTTTCTGAAAATGTTCCAACAAGAAAAGGATACCGTTTTATAGAATGGAACACAAAAGAAGATGGTTCAGGAACTTCCTATGATCCGGGGGCAACGTATTCTAAAAATCAGGTAGTGACTTTGTATGCCATTTGGTACAGATATTATGAAGAAGGATTGTTTGGTGCAAAGTTAAGTAAGGATCAGATTCTTGATGTTATTACCAGTACAAACATGATAAATGGATATGGTTATGATGCTTCTTGGGGAACAGCAGATGCATCCACGGGTCATCAGTTTAAAAGTACCCAATTAAAAGACCGGTATTTTGTATTTCGCTATAGTGGCGACGATAATTATCCGGTTTCGCTTTATATGTACGAAGCCGATGGTACGCCGGTAACCAGATCTGAATCGAAAAATCTTTACGCATCTTCCCTGATTGGCGATGAGAACAATGTCTGCCTTACAGAGGACGGCTATGATTATATGGAAGCCGCATATGATGATGGAATAAAAGGTCTTGTGTGTCAGGGAGAAGTTACCCAGTATGATGAAAATGGTGTAACTTTTGAGAGTATCAACGGATTTGGCTATTATGTATCCATTAACCGAGGATATAAAAAAGGAGATTATATCAATTGGAACGAACCGGAATATGGTGCGGATGTTGACGAATTAGATTCCATTGACACTTTCGCAGATGCAGAAATGTATGACGGTGAGTATGCCATTATTTATAACGAAAATACCAGTGATTTGGTGAAAGATTTCCCTTCTACACAGAAGAAAGAAGATTTGTATGCATTCATTATAACAACGCAAAAGCCAACAAGAAAAGGATATGTGTTTAACGGATGGAATACAAAGAAAGACGGAAGCGGACAGGAGTATGCGGCCGGCTCGAGATATAGTGGCACAGGTGTTCTCACGCTTTACGCAACATGGAAGGAAGAAGAAAAAGCTGCACTTGAAATTTATGAAAATGGCGAGAAAGTGGACCAAAGTTATTTGATGTCCAATGAGGATGCAGTTGATAAAATAGTGAAGGATGCAAAAGATTCCAATGAATTTTATGCAAAACTCAATGAAATCAATCTCGTACATACCTTTGAGGTAAAAGGTGGATATGCAGCGGATGATGTGTATAAGGCAGTTGCTTCGGATGCAAGTGTAGCGTCCTGCGAGATGAATGGAAACATTCTCACACTGACAGGAAAAAAGGATGGATTTACTTACGTTACGGTAACCGATGAAACCAGCGGACAGATTTACCGAATGAGTGTTGATGTAAAGACTTTGGCAAATAAATTGTATATTATCCGTCCAATTACAGACAACAGCTATAAAGATTACCTTACGGATATTGGAAAAGTAGGATGTAATGTCAGCGGCGGAGATGCAGATAAAGTCGAGTGGACGACAGAGAATGATAAGGCAAAAAGTATCAAACAGCTTTCCAACGGCGACTGCATTGTGTGGAAACCGGCACAGGAAGATGTTTCAGTCGGTGTCAAATATGGACTTAGTAAAAGCGATATTTCCATAAAAGACATGTTAAGTGGTGAAGCGTCAGGTGCATATCCGATTAACAATTGTCAGGTTTCCTCAAAATATATGCAGAACATAACGTTATCGGATGCAACAGGAAAAGGAAAAGAAAGCAAATTTACAATTAAGGCATATTTGCTCGATGATAAGGGAAAAGAAATTGCGAAGGATACGCAGACTTTTGAAAAAAATCTGGTCGATAATCCGTATTCAACAGAGGTTACATTTTCCAATGTAAAACAACTCGATAATGCGGAAGTGCTTCTTGAAATTACGACAGAGAACAATACTTACGAGCCAAAACTTGTGAGATATTCTGCTTTTTCGGATGGGCAGCAGGTGAACAGTGGTACCAAAGTGCAGCTTAACAGCAAATCAGATGGTGTCACAGATAACAATATTGTTTATGTCACAGATGAAAATGGAAAAGATATCAATAATTTATTGATTGATAAAAATGAGACGAAAAAAATTGTTGTAAACTCATGTGCAGCCATAGGCCATTTTATTGAGATAAAAACGTCCGGCAGAGAATTGAGTGCCGCAAAAGAAGAAACTACATATTATGACGGTATGGTAAATGAGTGGAAAAAATCTGTTTTTGAGATTGACAGTAAAAGTACCTCAACAGGAAGACATTCGGTTGAAGTTATTGTAAAGGATAGCAAAAAGAATATATTGTCAACGCAGACAACGCCATTTACAATAGCCAATGTCACAGACCTACCATCACCGGAAAAACCATCCAGTATTAATTTTGTGGGTGATTTGGAGACACCAAAATTGTCTGCCGGAAAAGTCATTAACCGAACGTTAAAATTTAATCTGCCAAAAGTTTTGCCGATGAAGGTAAGTTTTCAGGATACCGATGACCCATTCAAGAAAACGTTTATGATTGCCATTGGTAATGCCGGACTTGATGAAAATAATATTGTGGCAGCAGTAACAGAAACCATTAATGATTTAAAAGATAATAAACTGACAAAAACATTATCCGGTTATGCGTTTGGTAATGCGGACTTTATCGACGGTAAATGGGTTATGACCTATACCGGAGGTGGAATTGCCGGAAGCATTCAGTATGAATTTAGTTTCAATAACAATGTAGTCGTTGGATTTGTTCCATTGTATTATGGAATGAAAGTTGGATGCAGTGCAAACATTGATGCGCTGGTTTCAGGTGGAAACTCTTACCATAACCAGTTTGTCGGACTTGATTTCAGCACAAACAACCTGAAACTGACCAGCCAGTATAATTTTGTAACTGATATTCTTGTTGGAGTAAAAGGATACGTCGGTGCCAGTGGCGGTGTTGGATTTGACGGTAAAGTAGTAAAATTAAAATTTGGTGTAGAGGGTAACCTTTCGGTTGAATATAATCACCGTGTCGTGATTTTCAAGGACCTTGACAAAACAAAAACATATGACGGCGGATACTTGAATTTCTCTGGTGATATTGGATTGTATTTTGAATTTAAGCTGTTATTTATAAAATACAAGAAAAAAATTGTAGGAACCGGATTTAACAAAGGCAGAAGTTACCGAGATTGGGAGAAATTCCCTGTTGGCAGACCAAACTTGTTAGAGTTTGCCGGTATGAAAACAAAATCAAAATCATCACTTCTGAAAATTGCGCCAAAGGCGGATGAAGACTGGATGAATTATATCAATCCATATATAACACCTGTTGCAGCAGAAGATGGTAAAAGCATGGCGATGGTGTATACCGAAAATCTGGAAGATTTGGGAACCATTAATCCGGCGGTAAGTGAATATGATGGAGCAAAATGGTCGGATCCGAAAGTTATGACTGACTGGCGGACAAAAGGCGAGAATCAGACGGTGAACGCGATTGATTATGCCAAAGATGACAAGTTAGAAGTGTTAGCTTTTGATGCGGTAACTTATGATTCGGCGATGGAAAATAGCGATGACATTTCAAGCAGCCAGTTTAATACAAGTGCCAATTCCAGTGAAATTCACGTGTATGTGAATGGAAAGCACACCAAACTCACAGATAATCAGGCAGCAGATACTGCACCGGTAGTTTCCGTAAAAAATGGAAAGGCAATGGTTGTATGGCAGTCCGATACTTATAATCTTGAGTCAATGGATGAAAGTGCTGTCAAAGACGATATGCAGGGAGAGAAGAAATTGTACTTTAGTTTCTATGACGGTACAAAATGGTCAGACCCGGCGTGCTTAGAAAGCGGAGAAATCAAAGGTGTTCAGGCATACGATATGGATATGTCGGATGATGGAACTGCAATGATTCTTGCCAGCATGGGAAGTTCCGATTTACTTAAAAATCGTGAATTGTATTCTTATGTGATTGATAATGGACAGGTGAAAAGTGTAAACCGTGTAACTTGTAATGAAGCGGGAGAAACGCAGCCTAGAGTAAAATATGTAACAGACAATGACGGCATGTTCTTGACCGCATGGCAGCAGTCGGAATACAAAGGCGAGGAAACAAGCAAAGTATATGTAAAAATTCAGGGATATAATATGAGCGGAAGCGCAAATGATTTCTCCCTTGATGACAATGGCGAAGTGGCAGAAAACTTTGATTTCGCAAAGGGCGGCGACACCATTGATGATAGTGCGGTTTACTGGTACTCAATTGGCGATGATTCGCTGAATCATACTTATGTAAAATACATAAACAAAAAAGATAGTACCTTATCAACAAAATATGAAATGAACAGCACCTCATCAGAAAGTGAAAGTATGGTAGGAGATACCGTTACTAAAGATGGTGATTCATTCTCGGTTGTATCCTGCGCACAGCCACAAAAACAAAACAGTGGTTCAGATGAAGATGAGGAGCAGCCGGCTCGATTGATATTTGCTAAAAAACAGATTAAAAATGAGCTTAGAAATGAAACTGCCAATGCATTTGACCAGAATATTGTTCCGGAAAGCAATGTGAATGTAACCATTTCATTTACAAATGCGGGACGAAAAGCACTGGAAAGTGTGACAATTAAAAATAACGGAAATGTAGTTTATGATAATTATCCAATCTCACTGAAAAGCGGTGAAAGCGGACAGATTCAGTTTACCTATTCGTTAGGCAAGACATTGAAAAACGAAGAATTTGATATTGAAGCAGACAATGGTGCAAAAGCGGTGGCAAAACTTACGCTTCTTGGTGCTGACCTTGTCGTATCAAATCCGGAAGTGACATCGACATTGTCCGGTGGCGAGAGAGTTATGCAGGCAGTTATCAGTAATGCAGGTACGACTGCAATGAATGAAAATGACAGCGTGCGCATTGACTATTCAATGGCAGACCAAAAGAATGTAAAGGTAAATCCGATTTCAGCCGGAGCAAAATGGGATAGTAACAAAAAACAGATTGTAGTTTCCGGTAAAGAAGCCATCGAGGCAGTGAATAAAGGAGAGTACATTCTTCAGTTTGGTTATAAACCAACATTCAAAGACGATGCGGATGCAATTGCTTTGTCGATGAATGCGGCTGCTTATGGCAGTGACGGTGCTATGGATGAATTAAACGTGGTAGATAACAGTTCTTCGTTTAGTATCATCAAACCGTCTAAACTTTATGATACACAGCTGGTTTGTGCTGCAATTATTGAAAATGGAAAGATAATTGCAGTTAAGGTTACGAATCAGTATGAGACGGCAATTAAAAAAGGTATTAAGATATCCAATGGAACAGGCAGCAAACAAATCAATGTTGCGTTAAATGGCGAGGAAAGCAAAACATATCCTGTGGAACTTGCTGTTTCAGGCTCCATTGAGTACACATTAAAAGACTACAATGCCAGCGAAAGCACAGCGAAACCAACCGCAACACCTGCACCAACGAAGAAGCCGGCGGTGACACCTGTTCCAACAAAGAAACCGACAGCAACGAAAAAGCCGGCAGCGACAAAAACTCCGGCTCCTAAAATCACAGTCGGCAAAGCAACCATTAAGAAACTTAAGAATAAAGCGAAAAAGAAAATGGTTGTTACCATTAAGGCAGTAAAAGGTGCGTCCGGATATAAAGTTATGTATGCAACAAATAAGAAGTTTAAAAAGGCAAAAACGAAATGGACTTCTGCGAAAAAGGTAACAATTTCCCGCCTGAAAAAAGGCAAGACATATTATGTTAAAGTAATTGCGTACAAAAAAGGAAAGGGTGCTGTTAAGGTGTTCGGTAAAGCAAGTAAGGTAAAGAAAGTAAAGATTAAGAAGTAGGATGTGTCATATGCTCGATGACATTTGACAAGTTTCCGTAAATCAGTAGAAAAACTTTGCGTCTTGTGGGCGCAAAGTTTTTCTGTTGATTTACCGGAAGCCAAAAGATAACGAGTATTTGATATAATCGAATTGTTTAAACATACTGGGAGGTGATTTTATGCAATGCCCGTATTGCAATTACGAAATGGAAAAAGGCATAATTAATCAGGACAGATATCCATTAAAGTGGAAATCAGAAGGACCTAATGCAAAAAAAATAAAGCTCACAAGCTTTATGGAAAAAACATATGTGGAAGCTTATTTGTGTAATAACTGCAATAAGTTAATTATTGATATCTAAAAATGAAATCATGGGGAATTATTTAGTATTTTAGTAATTCAGAAAAAAACCTTGTGACTCGTAGAACCACGAGACGCAAAGTTTTTTCTGAATTACGGAAACTAAATAAACCCACATCACCCCACTGGCAAAATCTCAACATCTCCGCTGACGGTGTCAAAATCATAGCGGTTAATGCCTGAGCCGCAGACAAACTTATCATCTTTTTTAGTTCCGGCAAAACTACAAGTTAAATCTCCGGAAACGGAATCGTTTTCTGCCTCGAATTCAGAGTTACTTGGAATCGAAACCGAAATGTCACCACTGACGCTTTCCATGTCAATTTTTTGCGGTGTGACGGATGAGGTAATATGGCAGTCGCCACTCACGCTGTCACTGTCAATTTGTTCTGCGCTTCCATTAAAAGTAAGGTTTCCACTTACGGTATCCAGATAAAAATTCTTTGTAGAAAGTCCATTAATTGTTGTGTCAGCACTCACTACATCACCGGAAATCTCCGATAAATTGGAAGCGAGTGAACGTGGAATCAAAATCTCCAGATTCTTTCTCCCTAAGCTGTGGAAGAAGGAGAAGAAGCTTCCGCTTTCCCGGTAGCGGACATCTAAAGTTCCATCGTGGTAATAATAATGTGCTTTGTCACTATCGGATAGGTCGCTTGCACCATCTTCTCGAATCTGAATAACATTTCCGTCATAAACATCAACTTTTACGGAGCCGCTTACCCAGTCGATGGAAAGACTGGATAATTCGGATGCAGAAATATCAGCATTTCCCACCTGATACAAATCGGCATTGTCATAGCTGGAAAAAGAGCCAAATATCGGAAAGTTGCGGAAGGTGTTGCCAAGAATCCCCACAATTAAAATACCGATGAGGGCGAGTGTCAAAATGCCAAGTACAATAATCTTTATCCAGATGGCAGTTTTCTTTTTCATAATCGGTCCCTCCTAATTTGCTTTCAGCTCAAAAACAGCTTTGATAATGGATTCAAGTGCGGCACCAATTAAGAAGATGACCCATGAAATGTGCCATGCCATAGTAGTAAAGCTAATCACAAAGTACAAGGCGGTAATGAATACCCACAAAGCACTTTTAATTGCACGCATTGCCTGCTTATTCGTGTCATTTTTACTCTTCCACTCCTTGAAATCTTCCATAAAAGTGTCGTCCATTTTCGTGTAACGCGGTTTTGTCATGGAATTGTAAATAATAATTCCGGTTGCGATGGCAATAAAAACAAAAAGACCACAAGCACCAATGGCGTCCGGCAGATGCAGACTGTCTGTAATAATTGGCGGTGTAACACACAAAATATAAAGCATGATGGCAACAGAAATGCGGATGGCTGATTTTTTGCGCCATGCCATATAATTTTCCGAGTCTATTTGGTTTGGCGTCTGGGACGAATCTTTCAGGGAAGCAAGAAGTTCATCCAAATCACCAATACTTGCAATGGCAATGTTGTAAGCGGCTTCCTCTGATTTCCCCTCTGCCACAAGGTCGTGGTATTTGTCCACGATATTTTGCAAAATTTCTTCTTTTACTTCAACTGCTTTTTTTGTATTTGGAACATCCTGAAATAAATGGTCCATGTAAGCTCGTAATTTGTTCTCCATAAAATCCTCCTTATAAAATAGATTGTGCCATTTCATTATACTTGTTTGGGATTTGACGGTTCCGAATGAATTAAGACGTCAATAAATCCCTTTGCAATCTCCCATTCGCTGCATAACTTCCGGTAGGCGTTGCGGCCTTCCGGTGTAATGGTATAATAACGTCTTCTGGCACCGGTATTTTCATTTCCCCAGTAAGAACAGATGTAACCGGCTTCTTCAAGCCGCCGGAATGCGGTATATAAAGTAGCTTCTTTTAGTTCATACTCATTTTGCGTAAGTTCCTGAATCCGTTTATTAATCTTATATCCGTAACTGTCCTCCTGCAAAAGCTGGGCGAGAATGATGGTATCGGTATGTCCTCGAATCAAGTCCGATGCAATTGACATGAACAATCCTCCCTTCATGTTTGTTAGTGCTATTAAATCATAATATACCTCGTCTGTCAAGGTATATTGAAAATATAAGTACATTTGTCACGATACTTGACAAATGTCATGCGATGCGATAGGGTGAGAGAATATGATGATATAGTTAGAGAGAAGGGGTAACCGATGATAGCAATTATTGTGGCGATGAGTGAGAACCGGGTGATTGGCAGAGAGGGAAAAATACCGTGGGATTTGCCGGAGGATAGAAAAAAATTTCAAATGCTGACGATGGGAAATGCCATTGTGATGGGACGCCGCACGTATGATGAGATCGGGCATCCGTTACCCGGGCGGATGACGTATCTTTTGTCCGGAACGAAAAAGGTTGAACTGGAAAACTGCCACACGGTGCAAAGTTTAGAAGAAGTATGGGAAAAAGAAAAAAACACCGGACGGGATATTTTTATCTGCGGCGGGGCGTCGGTATATGAAGAAGCGCTTAAGAATACCGATAAAATATATGTAACGAAACTTTTGGAAAAGGTAGAAGGAGACACTTTTTTTCCTATGTTTTCTGAGGAAGAATTTGTGGAAAAAAGCTGTCAAATTTTAGTGCCCCAAAAGGCTGTTTTTTATGAATATGAGCGTGTGCAAAAAAAGGGTAAATTTATGCTTTCCACACTGAAAGATTTGTGGTATGATGGTAAAATGGTTACGAAAGAGAAACAGTTGCGGATTTTCGATGAAAAGAGTGGTAAATGGGAAGTTTTTTCGCCCGTGATTTTTCAAAATTGTATGCGGCCGGAAGAGGTTACAATTTATCCGCTCACGATTACTTTACTTGCGGAAGATAGGATACAGATTGAGACAAAATATCAGCAGAGGGAATTCGATTTAAAAGATAAGGAAATCGAATTATGTGAATGGGAAGCGAAAATTCACAAAGTGGAATGTACGCATTGTGAAAACTGCGGCAGATGCGGCTGGTAAACGAGAAGAAATCAGAGGTGCAAAAGAAGTGAAAAATCAAATGATATATAGAAGGGCATTGAAGCTTGCGATTCCGATGATGATACAAAATGGTATTACCAACATGGTCGGGTTAATTGATAATGTGATGGTTGGTAGCATTGGAACAGAAGCGATGACGGCTGTCTCGATTGTCGGACAGCTTATTTTTGTTTTTAACCTTGCTATTTTCGGAGGAATATCGGGGCCCGGTATCTATGCTGCCCAGTATTATGGACAGGGAAATGAAGAGGGATTCCGCAATGCAGTCCGCATGAAAATGTGGATTTGCGGGATTTGTATTTTAGCCGGACTTTTACTCTTTTTGCTGGCGGGAGAGAATTTGATTGGTCTTTATCTTCACGGTGAAAGCCAAGTTGTGAATGCGTCTCTTACGATGTCTTACGCAAAAGAATATCTCGCAATTATGTTATTTACTTTTGTTCCGTTTGGCGTGACGCAGATTTATGCGAGCAGTCTTAGAGAGACCGGCGAAAGCATAAAGCCGATGATAGCCGGTATCGCATCCGTGGTTATTGATGTGGTATTTAACTATTTTCTTATTTACGGAAAATTTGGTTTTCCAAAGCTTGGAGTGAGGGGAGCAGCAATTGCAACTTTGATGGCGCGTGTGGTTGAGATGTTAGTCGTGGTTATCTGGACGCACTGCAAAAAGAAGGAAATTACATTTATCAATGGATTGTACCGGACGCTTCTTGTGCCGAAGGCAATTATGGGAGAAATGATAAAAAAAGGACTTCCTATTTTCTTAAACGAGTTTTTGTGGGCAGGCAGCATTGCGGCGTTGACACAGTGCTATTCGACACGCGGTTTGGAGATTGTGGCAGGACTTCAGATTTCTAATGCCATTTGTAATCTTTTGAATGTTGTATTTATTTCTCTCGGTTCTGCCGTTGGTATTTTGAGCGGTCAGACACTCGGAGCGGGCGAATACGACAAGGCAAAGAAAAATGCGTACTCACTGATGAAATTTGCAGGCGTAATTTGTGTGGGACTTACGATACTTTTAGTTTCCATTTCGGGAGTTTTTCCGAATTTGTATGATACAACGAGCCAGGTGCGAAATTACGGAACGTGGTTTATTATTATTACGGCATTGTTTTTCCCGGTGCAGGGTGTTTTGAATGCTCTTTATTTTACCGTCCGTTCCGGGGGAAAAACATTTATCACGTTTTTGTTTGACAGTGTGTATTCGTGGGTTGTACCGCTTCCGATTGCGGCGGTATTATGCTACTACACAGGTCTTCCCATTCTGGGCGTATATGCGATTGTACAGGCAGCAGATTTAATCAAACTTGCTGTGGGATATATCCTGATTCAAAAGGGAGTCTGGATTAGTAATATTGTAGAGGATTAGAAAAGGAGATTGTTATGAAACATGAAAAAAGGTCAAAGTGGTCATCACAGGCAACATTTATTTTAGCGGCGATTGGTTCCGCCGTTGGACTTGGAAATGCGTGGCGCTTTCCGGGACTTGCCGCAAAGCACGGAGGCGGAACATTTTTGTTAATTTACTTAGTTGCACTGTTTGTTGTCGGGATTCCACTTCTGATGATGGAGGTTTCCGTTGCACGTAAATTCCACCGCGGTGCCGGCGAAAGTATGCGGGGAATTAATAAAAAGACAGAGTTTATCGGATGGGCAGCAACATCAAATGCATTTGTTATTTCTACCTATTATGCAGTTGTTTTTGCATGGGTAATTTTGATGACGGTATGCTCGGTAAAATTTGCCGGTATGACAGGAGATGTAAATGCGGCGCAGAATCTTTTTGCCGATCTAACACAGACAACATGGGATATCAAAGGTTTTAGCATTCCGATTCCGGTACTGCTTTCTGTTATCGTGGCTTGGGCAGCGATTTACTATTGTATCCGAAATGGTGCAAGCAGTGTGGGTAAAGTTGTAAAGTATACCGTATTTCTTCCGGTCATTCTGCTTGTCATTATGGCAATCAAAGGATGTACGATGTCAGGTGCCGGTGAAGGTCTCCGGATGTTTTTCATTCCAAGCACGAGTGCTTTTGAAGATCCAAGTTTGTGGATTGATGCCATTGGACAGGTATTTTACAGTTTATCGATTATGATGGCAATTATGTTTGCATATGGTTCTTATCTTGGCGAGTCGGCAAATGTGGCAAAAGACTGTGTAATTATTGCGCTTTCGGATGCCGCAGTCAGCGTTTTGTCAGGTATCGTTATGTTTTCCACAATGGGTGGTGTTGGGATGCTTGATTCGATTACGGATTCCGGAATTGCAACAGCATTTATCGTATACCCGCAGGCAATTGTAAATCTTACGGACATTGGCTGGTTTAATGCCTTGTTTGGTGCTATTTTCTACCTGATGTTAGTAACGCTTGCGATTGATTCAGCCTTTTCGATTATCGAGGGTGTGTCGGCATCGGTGGCAGATAAGTTCCATTTGAATCCAAAGAAAGTGACACGATGGGCCTGTGTAATCAGTGCAATTATTTCTTTATTATATGCGACACGTGCCGGTGTAGCATGGCTTGACATTGTGGATAACTGGACAAATCAGATTAACTTGATTGTAATCGGAATTTTGGAATGTATTGCGGTTGGCTGGTGCTTTCAGATTGATAAAGTGTGGCAGCAGATTAATCGAAATACAAAGAAATTTAAAATGCCTCGTATCTGGATTCGTCTTGCGATTCGTTACATTGCGCCAGCGACATTATTGATTTTGTTTGTGTGGAATCTGTATGTTTTGTTTGTGCAGAAAGGCGGTCATTATGGTTATGCTTTGTGGGCAGAGTGCCTTGCCGGATGGCTTGTATCGGCGCTTGTGTTTGCGAGCGGATTTATTCTCAAATTAATTGTGAGACATAAAAAGAAACACGGGTTTGTTGAAGATGAAATCGTGTGGGAAGAAAACGACCCGGAAGTTGAAAAATAAAAAAGCAGATGACGGGAATCGAACCCGCCTCTCCAGCTTGGGAAGCTGGCGTTCTACCGATGAACTACATCTGCCTAAGTGTGGCGACAGGAGCGAAAACTTCTGTCGCTTCTTCTATTTTATCTTGAAATATTTAATCTGTCAAATTTTTGGAGTATTTAATCAGTAATCTGTAATTTCAGTATCTTCAAAATAAAGTGATTCCTGCTGGAAAATTTTATAAGCATAATAACTGTCGATGCTATAAACTGTTACGGCAACTAATGCAATCAAGACAGTTAATTCAATTGTATAAGAAATGGCTGAAAGAAAATGGAGAGGAAAGTAAAATGGTGTAAAAATTGGTGTTGTGAAAAAAATTAATATTTTTTTGTCAGATTTTCTATGTTTGAAACGTTATAGTAATTAGAGAGCCTCAAAAGGTGATAATTTTGACCGTTTAGGGACGAAAAACGACCATTCGTGCCGATTTTGGTTTTTACGGATGATTATATGTTATGATAAGTGAGTAAGGGAGGTGACAGAATGTATTCGGATACGATTTACAGAGTGTTAATTGAAAAAAGCGTTCTTTTCATGTAATGGTGAAATGTTGAAAAGAACGCATACATAAGAGTACAGTTAAATAATATCAAAGATCAAACATAAAATCAATTGGAGGATGAACGGATATGAGAAAAATTAAAAAAATGGGTGCTTTAATCACAGCAGCGGCATTGACAGTAACACTTATAGGAACAGCAGCAGATGCCTCCGCTTTTTCAAAGACAAAATATGGTTTTACTTTAAGTGGAGATCATTCAATTTCAAAGACAAAAGGCTCTGCTTGGGGGTCGGTTAAGCCGCAATCATATGTGAGTATTGCGTCTGTTTACAAATACAAAAATATAAATCATATCAAAGGAGAAAAGGTATGGTAAGTAAAAAGTTTTTGTATCTAATGTTTGCAATAAGTATCATTTGTGTGTTTACCAGCTGTACGAAAAAGCAAACAGACAATAAAAGTCCTTCTGTGACAGAGAATGCTGCTACAAAGGAGAAGTCGAACGATTCGAACAAAGAGAAGCCGGTTAACCTAGTTTGGATGACGGATAGTACATGGACAGATTATCTGAGTGAAAGTAGAAAAAAAGCGATTAATGAAAGAATTCATGAATTGGGGTATAATTATAATCTTTCTTTTTATGGGTTAAATGCTGAGTCGTATGAATCTTATCAAAATGGTATTGATAAAGCGAAAAAACAAGGAATCGGAGATTTGATGTGGACTGGGTATGGTGACGGTGATCATCCTGAAAAAGATGGAACATATATCCGACAGATAAAACAGGGTAATCTTCTTTCTCTGAGCAAATGGCTTAAGAGCGAAAATGGGAAAAAATTAAAAAAAGAATATGGTAAAAATGTATGGAAAAGGATAACTTACAAAGGGAAGATATATGGCTTTTACAATGAAGAAGAGCAGGCGAATTCGACATATCTTTTAATAAATGCAGAGAAGATAGCAAGTAAACCTGATTTTATGAATGCAGACAAGCTTGATATAAAAAAATTGTGTAAATGGGTTATTGAAAATAAGGATATATCAGAACTGCCATTATATCTTTTGTGGAATGATTCAGGTGAATATTTTTCTGATCGTTTTACGAATTTAGGTTATATCGGCATATGTGATGGAGTGTACATGTCTGATAAAGGAATAATTCAAAATATTTGGGAAAATAAAGATGTTAGAGAATTTTGGATTTCCATGGCGCAATTGAAACGTGAGGGATTGTTATCTTGTGATAAGAATGAAGATTATTCAGAAGCACTGAGTGGAAATTTCATGGCAATGATTGCAACAATGCCAAAAGAAATAATGGATGGTAATTATTTATATTTAGAGGATGGAGGAAAAATTCCTGTCTATTCACGCAAGTTATCATCCAGATATATAGATAAAATGGAAAATGCCGTTCATGGAATTGCATCATGGACAAAACATCCGAAAGAATCAAAAAATTTATTAATGCTTGTAAATACAGACAAAGAACTGGCTAACCTCATCTGTTTTGGTGAAGAGGGCAAAGATTACTCATTAAAGAATGGAAAGGTCGTGGGAGAAAAACATGTTTCAGATTATTGTCCCGCAAAGCTTGCAAATACGAAGTTTAGCATATATGAAGCAAATGGAGAAAAAGACAAAGCCAAATACTATTATGATGGAAACAAAGAATATAGTATGTCGCCAGCAGCAGGTTTTGTTCCAAATAAGAAGGTTGTTGAGAAAAACAAAAAAATACTGAACGAGGTTGACGTGTTTTATCAAAAACTGCTGGAAAGCGATGAAGAACCGGAAAAGATGATTGACCAGTTTGTAAAAAAGCTAAAAATGGAAAAGTATCCGGATATTTTAAACAAGATTCAAAAACAATATAATAAATGGAAGCGGGGAAAGAAATGAAAAAGAAAGCGTTATTAATTGTAGCTGCGTGTGCCTGTTTCATAACCGGGTGTGGTGCGGAAAAAAGTACAGAAAATAAAATGAAAATTACGGAAAGTTTACATAGTGCAAGTGGGGAGTCGGTTTCCTGTCTGGCAAGTGTTTTTACAACGCAGGATGGCTTACTGCATATTTTTGATCCAAATCAAAAATCAAGTATTGTTTTATGTAACAAATCAAATTGTGAACATGAACCTTATGACGAAAACACAAACCCGGATCCTACTTGTGATGCGGCATTGAATAAGGATTTATTTTTCAATTGCGTTCCTGTTATATCTGGGGAATATGTTTATTTGTTTGGACAGGCGGATTTGTCAAAGGGAGTTGTTTATCGGGAAAAATTAGATGGTAGTGGAAGAACGAAATTATATAACCTGGATTATCAGGTGAACGTGTACAATAGCGTGTATGTAGAAAATGGCATTGCTTATGCAGAGGCAGAGATACCTATTGTTAAAGAGGATAATATTGGTGGTGCCGGTTCCAATAGCAACTATAGTGTCCTTCTTGCAATCAATCTGGAATCCGGTGAAACAAAAGAAATTTCCGATATAAACAAAGAAAAGTTCCATGGCTTGTTATTATTAGAAAAATGCGGCGAAAAATTGTATTATGAATCCACTTATCGAAAACTTGGAAAGAAAGATAAGGACTACAGTACTGCGAAGGAGTATTCAAAAGTATATGAGTATAATATAAAAACAGGAAAACAGTCGCAGGTATGTAGCGAAAAAGATTTAGAAGGCTGTATTGTAATAGGCATGATTGACCAGGAAGTATATGTATATAATCAAGAAACAATGGAAGTTTTTGAAGTAGCAATTGGAAGTAAAAAGAAGAAAGAAATATATAAGCCGGACAAAACGGATGTGTTGTATTATACATATAAAAATCATTTAATCAGGGGAGATATGGAAAAAGAAAAATTTTATTATCTGAAAGACAGTGCATGGGAAGAACTTGAGGGCATTGCTTCTTTTACCAATACATTTGGAGATTTTGCCGAATATTATGATAAAAAGAATGTTCTTCATGTTGTATATGGAGATTCTCTTTTTAAAGACCAAAAGAAAGAATTATTTGAAAGGAAGTAAGCGCATGATTTTGAAATGTGAGAATCTAAAAAAATCGTATGGAGATTTTTGTGCAATTCGTAAAATAAACTATTCTTTTACGCCGGGAGTTTATGGACTTCTAGGACCCAATGGGGCTGGAAAATCTACATGGATGAAGCTTTTAACCGCCAGCTTAAAGCCAACAAAAGGGCAGATTTTATGTGATGAAATGTCTATTTATGACAACATTAATGAGTATGTTGGTAAGATTGGGTATGTGCCACAAAACCAAAATATGTTTCCGTATTTTACCGGCTATAAGTTTATGATGTATATGGCAACATTAAAGGGTGTAAAAAAGGAGGTGGCAAGAAAACAAATTCCGGAACTTTTAAAGTGTGTTAACATGGAAGTGATGGGAAAACAAAAAATCAAAACATATTCGGGAGGAATGAAACAGAGACTTTTGATTGCACAAGCTTTTTTAGGAGATCCAAAGGTGGTTTTCATGGATGAGCCAACAGCCGGACTTGATCCGAAAGAAAGGATTCGTATTCGTAACCTTATTTCGGAAATGGCACTTGGAAAAATTGTTTTGATAGCTACGCATATCGTATCCGATGTGGAATACATTTCAAAAGAAATTTTGCTTTTAAAACATGGGGAAATTATTGGAAGCGGTAATCCGGAATCTCTGGAAAAGGAATTGTATGGTATTGTGTATGAAAAGAAAGTGACAGTAGAGCAGCTTAAAGAGATTCAGGATAAATATCTGGTTGCAGGAATTCGAGAAGAAGGAAATCAGGTTGTTGTACGTTATTTGGATTCAAAGAGCGATGAAGAAACCACGGTTTGGCCCACATTAGATGATGTATATTTATATCATTTTTATAAGGAGTAGTTAGATGATTCGGAATGAGATTAGCAAAATAGTAAAAAGCCCATATATGTGGGGTGTATTGTTGTTCTGTATTTTGATAAATTGTGGAATATTATGTTTTGAAAATACGGAAGATTTTTCTTCTAGTCAATATAAAAAAGTTTGGCAGCAATTTCTATCTGAAGAAAAAAATCTACAAGACGAAATTGCAAGTTCAAAAGACAAAGCAGAAAAATATATGCAAAATGAAATGACCGACAAAGAAAAGTTATATGTAAGATTTGCAAAAGAATTGGAAGCAGTTAGTACTTATAACGATTACCGGCAAAGAATACAGGAAAATGCAAAAAAGATAACTTTGTTTTCAACGTTTACTGAGGGGGGCTTTGCTGAAAAAAATATTGAAAAAACAGCAGTTCACTTTAAAAAAATGAAAATGGTCAAAGTAGATGCAGAGCCTTCCTTAGGAATCGAAAAGATGTTTTCGACGGTGACAGGAATTGTCGTATTGTTTTTTGTTTTGTATTTAGGATACTTATTATTTGTCAGGGAGAATGAAACAGGGATTGCAAAACTTTTATATGTTACACGATTTGGAAAAAGAAAACTCTTTTTTGCCAAATTGGCAGCTCATATTTGGGGAACAGCAGTTGCAGCTTTAATTTTTTATGGATGTAATTATGTTATTTTAAGGGAGCGTTATGGAATCGGAGATTTGAGTCGAAGCATTCAATCTGTTCTTGCGTATCGTTCGTGTGGAAGTGAATTGTCAGTCGGTCAGTTTTTGATTCTAAGCATGATTATTTTAATATTTATCATGACTGCTTTGGCTATTTTTATTGATTGTATATGCATATTAGGAAAAAGAGCATTGATTTCAATAATGATTTTTTTCTTTTGTATTATAGGATGTGTTTTGATTTATGTACAAATACCAATGAATTCTAATTTGAATTGGTTAAAGTATATTGATCCGGCTTATTGTTTAAATGCAGGAGATATAATCGGAAAATATGTAAACATAAATATTTTGGGTGAGCCGGTTTCCTATCCGGTTGTTGTTATGGCAGTATATTTCCTTCTTTTGCTTATATGTATGATTTGCGGAATGATAGGATTTTCAAAGATGAAAGAAGAAAGTCGAAAAAGCGGGTTGTTTAATTTTGCATTTATGAAAAATGAAAAACGATTCTTGAAAGGCCATGATTCATTGTTTCGGTACGAACTTTATAAAGTTAGAAAAGGTGGACGGGTTGGCATGATTCTTTTTCTTTTTTTGATTGTTTCATGTTTTTTGTCGTATCAATCACATTTGATATTTGATGATGAAGATGAATATTATTATTATACTTATATGAAGCAGTTAGAAGGAGAGAAAACGATTGAAAAGACAAACTTTATACAGAAGGAAAATAAGCGTTTTCAGTCATTAAAAAAGAAACAGCAAAAATTTATGGAAGAAGATAAGGTGGAGGACCTAATGATTCTTAGTGAAGACCTTCGACCGGTACATGGCTTTGAAAAAGTTGTTGAACGAAACAATTACATAAATAAATATAATCTGCATGCATATGTCTATGAGGGTGGATATGTAAAACTAATGGATTTTTCCAAGGGAAACGGCATTTTGATGATTCTTGGATTGCTGCTTTTGACATTTTCGTTATGCAGTGTATTTACACAGGATTATGAAACTGGGCAAAAAATGTTGTTGCAGGCAACTTTACTGGGAAGGAAAAAGATGGCACACAAAAAAATACTGGTTTCTGTATTCATTATTATAATTTCATTTGGGATTATTTATTTGCCGCAGTTTATTACATTTTACCGTTTATACGGTCTTGTGGGTATTACTGAACCAGTAGGATGCATGGGAATACAAAGTGGTATGGAAATACCAATTTGGCTATGGTTGGTTTTTGGATATGTTATTCGTTTGATAATAATGCTGGCTTATAGTGGATTCTTTTTGTTTATATCAAATAAGATAAAAAGCGCATTTGTTACATTAACTGTTATGAGTATTGTTATCATAATTATTTTCTTTGTAATATAATATTAGGGACAAAACAATATCATTTATAGCACATAGAGATACTCAAAATTGTGCGTCTAAGTGTCCAACTGCATAGAAAAATAGGAGGTTTAAATAAAATGATGAAACGAAAAAAAAGAATTTTGATAGGTGGAAGTATAGTGCTAATTGCTGCCATATGTGGTGCGATATTTTTATTTAATGGAAAAACGCAGCCAACTAAATCTTTGGCAAAGCAAGTTGAAGAGGATTACACTGGAATAGAGGAAATCATAAATCAAGCGGTTGAGAAAAATGAAAACCTGGCAATGAGTTCTAATCCATACGAGTATGTAAAAAACAATTCATATTATGATCGCTTGGTTAGTAAGGGAATTAGTATTTTACCAATATTGGAAAAAAAGATTAATGAGAATCAGTACGGAGATGGATTGTTGGGATATATTACAGCAATTGCAATTGAAGATATTACAGAGTGTAATTTAAAAGAAGATAAGGATTTACAGTGGGCAACGGTAAGCGAATTTGGTGACTCCTGGAAAAAGTTTAAAAAGACAGCAAAAGAAAAAATAGATGCATTAATAAATAGCAAACTGGATGAAACGGTTAAGGTGAAGCAGTTGAAAAAATATGGAGTATATGCAGCAGCTGTTTTGAAAGAACAGAAACTGGAAGAAAAATTCCCGAAAATTGTAAAAATGCATCCAATTAACAAAAATGAGTATGAGATATTAGAAAAAGAATTGCAGTAAAATGAGAATTATAATAGCCCCTTCTCTTAATTTTAAGGTAAGAGAAGGGGCTGTGTTTTTATAATTATGCTTCTGCTTTTTTCTCACGACCAAAAAGTTTTTTCAGACAACTAAATGCAACCAGAACACCAAGTACCATCAGAAGAATGGCAACGATGAACTGAAGTCCATCCACTAAGAAGGTTGCATTGCCTGCTAATGTGTTCTGCACAAGAGCAATTGTTTTCTGAACCAAAGCGGTAAAGGTTACGGCAAGCATGATAAACATTGGTGCATACAATGTCCATCCGGTACGTCCGGTTGTTTTTAAGAATACAGCCAGTGCAATCAGTACAAGTGCGGCAAGCAGCTGGTTTGCAGAACCGAACAGTGGCCATACATTGTTATAACCACCCAGTGTCAGAAGGTAACCGAAGAACAGTGTGATAACAGTGGCAAAATATTTGTTTGTTAAAAGTCTGCGCCAAGGTTTCATCTCGGATGGGTCTGTAGTATCTAAGTAGAATAATTCCTGGAATGACATTCTTCCGATTCGAGCAACGGAGTCGAGGGAAGTAAGTGCCAGAGCGGAAACACACATTGTCATAAATACGGTAGCAACGTGTACCGGAACACCGAATTTCTCAAGGAATCCGGCAACACCGGTTGAGAAGATGGCAAATGGTGTACCTTCCGGTGCGGAACCATTTACGGCAACAGCACCGACAACGACGAGGGCAACGATACCAAGAAGAGATTCTACAACCATGGCACCATAGCCGATCATTGGCATATCTTTTTCATTGCTGACGGTTTTTGAAGAAGTTCCGGATGATACCAAACTGTGAAAACCGGAAACGGCACCGCAGGCAATGGTTACGAAAAGCGTCGGGAACAAAGTACTTGTGCCGGTTGCTCCTGTGATGGAGAAACCATTAAAGGCATTTAACTTCATAGCCGGATGAGCAACAATGACTCCGGCAACTGCACCAACAATCATACCTAAAAGCATGAATGTTGTCATATAATCTCTTGGCTGCATGAGAAGCCACATCGGAAGTACGGAAGCCAAAAACAGATAAGCCATAACGATGTAAATCCAGGCATCTTTGCTTGCGTAAATCGGAAAATGCATACCAACGGCAAACATAACAACAAGTAAACCAATAGCAACGAGTGCTTTTACAATTTCATTCATTTTGCCAACGCTTTTCTGAATGATACCAAAGACGATAGCAACAACGATAAACAACATGGAAATGGAAGCGGCAGCAGAATCCGCGTATGCTTTTGCAGTACCGGTGATTCCTTCTCCTGTGCCGACGAATGTTCCGGCAACCATGTCGGTGAAAGCGGCAATTACTAATAAAGTAAATAACCAGCAAAACAGCATGAACAATTTTCTACCGGTTTTACCTATGTATTTTTCAATAATCATACCCATCGATTTTCCTTCATTCTTAACCGATGCGTAAAGAGCACCAAAGTCCTGTACGGCACCGAAGAACAATCCGCCGACAATCAGCCACAGAAGAACCGGTACCCAGCCGAATACGGAAGCGAGGATAGGACCCGTGACAGGGCCGGCACCTGCAATCGATGAAAACTGGTGCGAAAATACGGTGAACTTGGAAGATGGTACATAATCCTGTCCGTCTTCTTTGGTGTAGGCCGGTGTTTTTGCTTTTGGATCAAGCCCCCATTTTTTGGCGAGCCATCGACCATACAGAAGATAACCGGCACCCAGTGCAACAATACCAATTAATACAATTACTAATCCATTCATAAGAATTCCTCCATTCTCTCTGCTCAAAAGAGCTATATTGTATGATACGGAAGCGGCAATAAAAAAAGACCCCGTCCTCTAATGTACTTTTCATACATCGAAAGACGAAAGTCTGAAACTTCCGCGATACCACTTTGTTTGCCGCCTGCGGCGACCGCTCAGTCCTATCTTTGATATCACTATCAGCAATAAGATTTTCGATAACGGGAAAACCGGTGATACTTACTCGCTTTAAAAGTTTTCGGTATACTGCTCGCAGAGGATAACAACATAAATTGCATACCGTCTCGCACCAGCCGACGGCTCTCTGAAATGCATGAAGTTTATGATGTTTTGTTCTGTTCATAGCATTTGTTCTTTGTTTACATGAAAATATAGCACTATCGTTTTTGGTTGTCAAGAGGAAATTTTTGGTTGTTTGGAGGGCAGGGGTTCGGTGATATTTTTTTGTTTCCGTAATTTAGCAAGAAAAGTTTGTGTGTCGTGGGCGCTTTCGCTCGTTGAGTGCGTAGCGGTATGGGTGCTTATGCTGACGCATATACAAGCACCTCATACCGACGTACTCAAAACCCACGACATCACAAATCTTTTCTTGCTAAATTACTGGAATCTAAATAAATTTTCACCGCCTCCCTGCCCTTCAAATAATCAAAACTTACAGCTTTTTTGGAGGTGGAGGTGACATTTTTCGACATTTTAACATATATTGATAGTGACTAACAAAAGAGTTGAGGTTATACGATGTATTTTTTGTTTGGAATTTTGGTTCTTATTAGTTTTGTGTTTGTGATTTTGTTTTCTCGCAGGAAGAAGAAAAAAATTCTCTGCCGGCTTGCGTGCATGAATCCATGTGAAAAGGAAAATCTGCTGAATTCGCTGCTTGGACCGCTTGGTTTTTATTATGAGAGCCGGTGGGATGTGATAAGCAGCCGGACGGATGCCTGGCAGAAGGCGTTCGGGTATCTGGATGCTTATAATCGTGCGGCACCGTATTTGTCAATGGTATTTGATTCCTATCCAATATATTTTGATTATGAGGGAAGGACCTGGTTAGTCCAGATTTGGAAAGGGCAGTATGGAATTTGTACCGGATGCGAAGTTGGACTTTACTATGCAGATGGACTTGTGAAAAAGAGTGATTATAAGAAAACACTTTTCCATGCGGTGGGTGAGTCAGACTGGCTGGATATGTCTGTTACGCTGTGGAAAGACGGCAAGCGGATTACCAGTCTGGATAAAAGGCACTGGTGGCTTACGGTATTTGACCCCGGAAATTTTTCGAGACCACAGGAGTTATCCATGGATGTATCGGTTCATTTCCGAAATTATGAGTTTGGAAGAAAACTTTGCGAAGCCCTGATTGAGGGTGGGATAAAAGAAACGGATATTTTCTGGTCCTGCCGTTCGATTTTCTTTCATGTGCCGGAAGGAAGCAGACATTTCACATTATGGCAGCGGTTTGTAAGAAGTGTAATGCAGTTTAAAAACCGTGTGTACTGCCGTTTGTTCCGTTTTCTTACAAGGTGTGTGTGCACGAATTTAGACCGGATTTTGTATTTATATTTTTATCTGCCAAGATTTTTACGGCATTTGTTACGTCATTTTTCCAAGCAGTTAAAAAAAGTAAGGAGATGTCGATGAGTTATCAGAAACGATTGGATCAGGCATTTGAAAATGTTCCCGTTCTGCCTCTGGATGACAATCACAAGTATGTGGTGTTTAGTGACTGCCACCGGGGCAGTGGGAATAATAATGACAACTTTATAAAAAATGAGCATTTGTATTTGGCGGCTCTGCGGCACTATAACCGGATGCAGTACACGTATGTGGAACTGGGGGATGGCGACGAATTGTGGGAAAACCGCAAGATGGAGCAGATTTTGGAAGTGCACAACCGGGCATTTGAGCAGCTTGCGTTATTTTACCGGGATGACCGATTATATATGGTATACGGTAATCATGATATGGTGAAAAAGAATGCCTCGTTTTGTAATAAGAAGTGCCAGTTATTTTACAGTGTGACAAAGCAGTGCCACGAGCCTCTTTTTCCTAATGTTTCATTTTATTCGGGCTTAATTTTAAGAAATTATGAAAAAAATACGGATATTTACATGACGCATGGGCATCAGGCTTCTTTGATGAATTCAACGTTGTGGCAGGTAAATCGTTTCCTTGTGCGTTATGTGTGGAAACCGTTAGAGCAAATTGGTGTTTTGGATCCCACAAGTGCGGCAAAGAATTATTCGGCTAAACAGCGTACGGAGCGGCGGCTCTCGGAGTGGGCAGCGCAGCGGGGAAAGACGTTGATTACCGGACACACGCACCGTCCGATGAACCAGTATCCGGATTCCTTCTATATCAACTCGGGAAGCTGTGTGCATCCTTATCAGATTACGTGTCTTGAATTGGAGGGAGATGAAATTTCTCTTGTGAAATGGTATATAGATGCAAGAAAAAATGGAAATCTGTATGTGGAGAGGAGATTGCTGTAACGGCAGACGGCGCAGAAACTGAAAAAAAGAGATTCCTTACTTGTTACGACCACCACTTCATGGTAGAATAAAACTATTACTTTGAAACACAACAGAAGGAGGATTTTCATGAAGAAGAGAAGTGCGTGGTTTGCTGCATGGTTTGCGGTTCTTATCATTGGCGTTGTGGCGATGATGGCGGTGGCACCGATGGGAAAGGCAGCGGAGCAGAAACAGTTTATAGTTGGGTTTGACGCCGAATTTCCACCATATGGATATATGGATGATAATGGAGAGTATGTCGGGTTTGATTTAGACTTAGCGGCAGAGGTCTGCAAGAGAAATGGCTGGAAATTAGTAAAACGCCCGATTGCCTGGGATTCCAAGGATTCGGAACTTGCGACAGGCGCGATTTCGTGTATCTGGAATGGATTTACGATGAATGGACGTGAGGATAATTACACGTGGTCAACAGCCTATGTGGATAACTCGCAGGTTGTCATCGTAAAAAAGGATTCAAATGTTCATAAGTTATCCGATTTGAAGGGTAAGCGGTTGATTGTTCAGAGTGATTCGTCAGCGCTCGCTGCTTTGACCGGAGACGATGCGACAAAAGAAAATAAAAAGTTAGCGGCTTCATTGAAAGATTTACAGCAGGTAGCCGATTACAATTCTGCATTTATGAATCTGGAAAGTGGTATGGTGGATGCGATTGCGATGGATATCGGCGTTGCTTCTTATCAGATGTCCGCAAAGGGCGATAATTTCCGTATGTTAGATGAGCGTCTTTCTTCGGAAGAGTATGGAATTGGCTTCAAAAAAGGAAATACGAAACTTCGCGATGAAGTGCAGAAGACTTTGCTTACGATGTTAGCGGATGGAACATTTGAGCAGATTGTAAACAAGTGGGGGCTCAAGGATAGTGCGTGTCTTTCGGAAAAGGATACGACATACATAGATGGCGGAAAAGTTCCGTATGTTGATTTTTCAAAAATACAGAAAAAGAATGATAAGACGACAGAAAAATCGGATGGCGTAAAAGCAAATAAGGGTGGTATCTGGTTTATTATGAAGCAGTTAGGCAGTGGTATGTTAGCAACGCTGTCCATCTTTGTATTTACGTTATTATTCTCGCTTCCGCTTGGACTTTTGATTGCGGCAGTGAGAATGTCACGGTTTGCTCTGCTTCAGTGGATTGCCAAAATTTACATTTCGATTATGCGTGGTACGCCGTTGATGTTACAGCTTTTGGTTGTGTTCTTTGCTCCGTACTATGTGTTCGGAATTTCAACACCTTACATGTATCGTTTGTATGCGGTTATCATTGGATTTTCCCTGAATTATGCGGCGTATTTCGCAGAGATTTACCGTTCCGGTATTCAGAGTATTCCGCAGGGACAGCGCGAAGCGGCACAGGTCATGGGATACGGCAGACGCCAGACGTTTTTCCGTATTATTTTCCCACAGATGGTCAAACGCGTCATGCCGCCGGTAACAAATGAAGTGATTACGCTGGTTAAAGATACTTCTTTGGCATTTGCCATTGCTTACACGGAAATGTTTACAATGGCAAAACAGATTGCATCGGCACAGGCTTCGCTTATGCCACTGTTTATTGCCGGTTTATTCTATTATATATTTAACTTTGTGGTTGCCTTTGTGATGGAAGCTATTGAGAAGAAACTGGATTATTACCGCTAAGGGAAAGGAGCTACGGCATGAGTATTTTGGAAATAAAGAATATTAAAAAGAGTTTTGGTGAAGATTTGGAAGTGCTGCAGGATATCAGCCTTGCGGTAGAAGAGGGAGAAGTTGTTTCGATTCTTGGTCCGTCCGGTTCCGGTAAATCGACATTACTTCGCTGCGCAACATTTTTAGAGCAGATTGATTCCGGAAGCATTGCGTACGGCGGGAAAGTTTATGTGGAAAATGATACCGCAGGAAATGCCAAAAAACCGGAGCGCGCAAAGATTTTGGAGGCACAGTCAAACTTTGGCCTGGTTTTTCAGGACTTTAATTTGTTCCCGCATTTTTCCGTATTGAAAAATGTAATGGATGCGCCGGTGAAAAATCAGAAGCGTCCGAAACAGGAAGTGGAGAAAGAGGCACGTGCGCTGCTTGCGAAAATGGGACTGGAAGGAAAAGAAGATGCGTATCCGTGTGAGCTGTCGGGCGGGCAAAAACAGCGTGTTGCGATTGCAAGAGCACTTGCACTGCGTCCGAAAATGCTGTATTTTGATGAGCCGACAAGTGCACTTGACCCGGAGATTACCGCAGAGATTTTACGTGTATTAAAAGGACTTGCTGCAGAGAAAATGACAATGGTTATTGTTACGCATGAGATTGATTTTGCGAGAGCGGTTTCCGACCGTGTGATTTTCATGGATGGCGGTAAAGTAGTAGAAGAGGGCCGTCCGGAAGAAGTAATTGACAATCCGAAAAATGAGAGAACAAAAGCATTTCTCCAGAAACTACAGGTCTAAATAAGGGAGGCTTTTTCGATGTATGATAAATTGACGAAAAAAGACATTGAGAAAATGGAGCAGGAAGTCGAACACCGCAAGTTGGTGGTGCGCAAAGAAGCATTGGAAGATGTCAAAGAGGCAAGGGCGCATGGCGACTTGAGCGAAAATTTTGAATACAAGGCGGCAAAAAAGTTTAAGAATGAAAATGAGAGCCGCATCCGCTATTTGGAGCGGATGATTAAGACGGCGCAGATTGTCGAGGATGAATCCGGTGAGGATGAAGTCGGGCTGAATGATTTGGTGACGGTGCATTTTGAAGATGATGGCATGGAAGAGGAATATAAAATTGTTACAACAGTCCGAAGTGATGCGCTGAATCAGATGATAAGCATTGATTCGCCGATGGGGAAAGCACTTTTGAAACACCGCGTGGGCGAGCGCGTTCTAGTGAAAGTGAACGATAAAGTCAGCTATTATGTGACGATTCGCGGGATTCGCAAAAACGATGATGAATCGGAAGAAATTAATAAATTCTAGGTTTTTGCAACGAATCCGATGGAAAGGAAATGAGGAACATGTGGTATACCTGTGTTCAGTGTGGAAAAAAATTTGAATTATCTGAGGCGGAGAAAGATTTTTATGAAGAGAAAAATCTTTCTCTTCCAAAGCGCTGCAAGGAATGTCGGAAGCGAAACCGCATTGAGAAAAATGAAGCGGTTGTTCCGCGAGGGAAAGAAAGAAGAAAACGCCGGAAAAATGCTTTGAGGCAGGTGCCGGTTACGACTTTGATTCTTTTGATTGCGCTTACGTTTGTTTATATTTCATTTGTGCGTAAGCCGGAAAGCAGTACGCCGAAACAAACTAAGTTAACGCAGGTTACAGAGAATCCGAATTCGAGCATACAAAAAGCAGTCCTTTTTCAAAGTGATGAAAAGTTAAAGGAGCATTATGAAAAACATGGAAAAGCGATGGGATTCGCGTCGGCAGAGGAGTATCTGGCGGCTGCCAATGCGGTGATTTTAAATGAGGAAGCACTGCATAAAACGCAGAAAGATGGAGATGATGTATATTATCTGGAAGAGACCAACGATTTTGTTGTGGTTTCGCCACAGGGGTATTTGCGGACGTATTTTCGACCGGAAGATGGGATAAAATATTATCGGCGGCAGTAGGCTGTCGATTTTTTTAGTTAAAAAATAAAATGAATCTAACTAGACAAATCTGACATTTTAGTATAATATGGCTGTATAACAAGACAAAGGTGGCGTGTTAAAATGAGTCGATTAAATTATAAAGAATACCAAAAACTAATTGGTGATAGAATAAAGCAATATCGTGTTAATGCTGGAATTTCACAGAAAGATTTAGAGAATGAATCGGGAGTGTCCGTTCGCAGCATATCCAGATTAGAGCAGGGAGCATCGGTTCAACTTGAGAGTTTAATAAAAATTTTAACGGCGCTTAATCTGGATGCCAATCTTGATTTGTTAATACCTGACCAGACAAAACGACCATCTTTTTACTTAGAAGATAGCCGGAAGCCAAAGCAGCGAGTTCGCAAAAAAGAGCGTTCTAATGATAATTTTAAATGGGGAGATGAGAAATAATGAATACAACAGCAGAAGTATATTTATGGGGAACCAGAGTTGGGATAATTCATCAGGATTTAGATAAACCGTATGCATCATTTGAATATGATAGTGAGTTTTTGAAAAGCGGAATAGAAATTTCACCGATAAGAATGCCACTTAGTAACATTGTTTATGAGTTTCCTCTTCTTTCAGGAGAACCTTTTTTTGGTATGCCGGGATTAGTTGTAGATTCCTTACCAGATACATTTGGAAATAAGGTAATAGAACAATGGCTTATTTCACAGGGAAAATCAATAAAAGATTTTACAGCAATTGATAGATTGTGCTATACGGGAAAGAGAGGAATGGGAGCTCTTGAGTATGTACCTGCAAGTTCGGAAATGAGTGACATTGATGAGAATATTAATGTATCTGAAATGGTCAAATTTGCATCTGATGTGCTAAATCAGAGAAAATTAATTACGTTAAATGCACAGGAAAAATTAACATATTCACAATTGGTACAGGTGGGAAGTTCTGCTGGTGGTGCACGAGCGAAGGCATTAATAGCATGGAATGAAAAAACAAATGAGATTCGTTCCGGACAGCTCAATCTTGATGAGGATTATGATTATTGGCTGATGAAGTTCGATAATGTGGCAAAGAATGGTGATCATGGATTGGAGGATGTGCCGGAGTACACGTTAATCGAATATGCATATTATAAAATGGCATTGGATGCCGGAATTTTGATGAGTGATTGCAGAATATATTCAAATGCCGGAGAAAACCATTTTATGACAAAGAGATTTGACCGTATTCATGGAAAAAAAGTGCATATGCAGTCGCTTGGGGCGATGGCACATATTAGTTATAAAGAGCCAAGATTATGTAGTTATGAAATGGCAGCAGGGTATATGCGGGAAATCTATTTACCAATGAAAGATATTGAGCAATTTTATAGTAGAATGGTATTTAACTGTGTAGCGGTTAATCAAGATGATCATGTAAAAAATATATCATTCCTAATGAATCGAAGTGGAGAATGGAGGCTGTCACCAGCATATGATGTAACTTATTCTTATGATGTTACCAATAAGTGGTTAAGTGCACACCAGATGACGATTAATGGGAAAAAGAGCAATATAAATCTTACTGATTTGCTGACGGCTGGTGAGAATATGGGGCTTAAAAAGAAAAAGTGTAAGGATATCATTTCCCAAATTAGTTTAGTTGTTTCTGATTTTGAAAAATATGCGGAGGAGTCGAATATAAGGGAAAAGACATTTTGTGATATCAAGAAGATTCTTGATCAAAATAAGGTGGAAGTATAGAAAAAAATATTTCCCCCTCTTGACGAATTTTGTGAATGGTGCTATAACAGAGTTGCAACTAAAAAACAATTATAACAAGAGAAACGAAACGCCAATTTAATATCGACATTCCGTAAACTTCCCTATGTTATCAATTTGTATGAATGGAGGAAAAGACAAATGACTACTTTAAAAGTACAAAGAAGAAACATGGAAACTAAGGCTAAAAAGCTGAGAAGAGAAGGCTATGTTACAGGTAACCTTTTTGGCAAAGAAATCGAGGGTTCGATTCCACTGCAGATTGAAAAGCAGGAGGCAGAGAGAATCGAAAGAGAGTGCATGAAAGGAAGCCAGCTCTACCTTGAGTTAGACGGGAAAACATATGATGTGTTAATCAAAGAGATGGATTACCGTCCGATGGACCATCAGATTCTTGAGATGGATTTCCAGGCATTAGTAAAAGGTGAGAAAGTACATTCCGTTGCGGAAGTGATTCTTTTGAATAAAGAGAAAGTAACCGAAGGTGTACTCGAGCAGCTTCTAGAAGAGATTGCTTATAAGGCAACGCCGGAGGAATTGGTTGAAAAGGTTGAGATAGACTGTGCTACTCTGAGACTGGGTGATACGTTGAAAGTAGCAGACCTTGACATTGCAAAGAATGATAAGATTGATTTGCAGACCGACCTTGATGCACCGATTGTCAGCATCCTTGCAAGCAACAATGAAGTGCCGGAGGATGAAGAGGCAGAAGAGGAATAAAAAAGTGCGAAATTTTGAGAAAATGACCGCTATGAGGCGGTCATTTTTTTAGTAGCTGAACGGCTTGTATTATTCTTTGTCATCTTCAAAGAAAAAGATTTCTTCAACGGTCTTGTTAAATACCTTTGCGATATCCATAGCTAATTTTAGCGATGGATTGTATTTTCCATTTTCTAGATTTCCAATTGTTTCGCGCCGTACACCGACAAGTGCAGCTAAATCTGCTTGCTGAAGTCCTTTGCTTTTTCTTAAATCACGTAATGTTGTTTTTAGTACGGACATTTAATCACCTTCTTTTTCAAAATAATAAAAGAATGCTCCAATACATATTTGTATAGTAGCTAAAAGGAAGGGGGTCATAGTTTGATAAGATAGCACAAAATTGCTATGAAATACAGTAATGATTGAGCAGATCATATCACTTAATAATACTACGATTAGTGTTATAAGTATTGAGATTTCGCAGGCTCTTGAAAAATGAAATCGAGACATTTCATCATCGTTTTCTGTTTTTTTAATGAAAACTAATATAGATGAAATAACGGCAATTAGCAGTGATACTATGGATATAATTTTACTTATAGTATTTGGTATTAAAGCTAAAATACCATACAATAGCCACGCGCAGCCAGTAACTATATAGCGAAGTGTTATGTTTTTTTTAATGGTTAAAATGTTATTGTTCATAAGTGTACCTCCATGTGATATATTTCTCTCCTTGTTAGAAATATATCACATGAAAAAGTAATTGTCAATGAGTAATTTATGAGAGAATTACGTTAAAGTTAACAAGGCAACCTTTCTGTGCTATACTAATCTAAAAAATAAAGGAGGACAAAATGGGTTCAGATTGTACAGTACCAATTGATGATGGTTTACTTAACATTCGAGTTGGCGCAATTATTTGCAGAGGAAATGAATTTCTAATGATGGAAAATGACAAAGATCCTTTTCTATATTCCGTTGGCGGCCGCGTAAAATTTGGAGAGACAGCGCAAGAGGCAATTGTGCGGGAAGTGCTTGAGGAAACAGGGACACAGATGGAAATTGACAGGTTGGGATTTGTTCATGAAAATTATTTTTATCTGGACGAGCCGGGCAGAGAGAATCAAGTAGTTTATGAAATTTCGTTCTATTTTTATATGAAAATGCCAGAAGATTTTTCGCCGGTTTGCGAGAGTTTTACGGGGAGCAATCATAAAGAACGATTGGTGTGGCTGACAATGGATGGTGATGAGAAAATTTATCCTGAATTTTTCCGGACGGAATTAAAACAGCCATGCGGCTTTGTAAAGCATATGTGCACGGACGACAGAAGGTAAATTATTTTTTTACCTCTAATTTTCCGGTTGACGCTTTTTTGTGAAAAAAGTAAAATAGATTTGTAATTTAATTACGGAATAGGAGGACTAAGAAACATGAAAATTGGTATTTTAGGATATGGTAACCTTGGACGAGGCGTGGAATGTGCAATTAAGCAGAATCCGGATATGGAGCTTGCTGCGGTATTTACGAGACGTGCGCCGGAGACAGTATCCATTTTGACAGAGGGAGCAGCCGTTTGTTCTGTTGATGATGTAGAGCAGTGGAAGGATAAGATTGATGTTATGATTCTCTGCGGCGGAAGTGCTACGGATTTGCCGGAGCAGACACCAAAATATGCAAAGATGTTTAATGTCGTAGACAGTTTTGATACACACGCAAGAATCCCAGAGCATTTTGAAAATGTTGATAAGTCTGCAAAAGAAAGCGGACATGTTGGTATTATTTCCGTGGGCTGGGATCCGGGAATGTTTTCATTGAATCGTATGTATGCGAATGCCATTTTGCCGGAGGGACGTGATTACACATTCTGGGGCAAAGGAGTTAGTCAGGGACATTCGGATGCCATCCGCCGCGTGGAAGGTGTAAAAGACGGCAAACAGTATACAATTCCGGTAGAGGCTGCATTGGAGGCTGTAAGAAATGGTGAAAATCCGGAACTTACAACCAGACAGAAACATACCAGAGAGTGTTTTGTTGTATTAGAGGATGGTGCGGATGCTGCAAAGGTAGAGGAAACTATTAAAAATATGCCGAATTATTTCTCCGATTATGACACGACGGTTCACTTTATCAGTGAGGAAGAATTGAAAGCAAACCACAGTGGTATTCCACATGGAGGATTTGTAATTCGTTCCGGAAAAACAGGCTGGAATCAGGAAAATAGTCATGTAATTGAATATAGCTTGAAACTTGATTCAAATCCGGAATTTACTTCCTGTGTTATCGTGGCTTATGCGCGGGCAGCATATCGTCTGTACAAAGAAGGACAGAACGGATGCAAGACAGTATTCGATATTGCTCCGGCTTATTTAAGTGCCAAAGATGGAGCAGAACTTCGCAAAAATCTGTTGTAAAAAATGTGTATTGCTAGAAATTAATCATAATAATTACCCCCGGTTTCATGATAAGAATCCGGGGGTTGATTTTACAAAATGATAGATAAACAGATACCAACAGCAACAACACCTACCATGATAAGTGCGGCTATGCGGTATCCCATCCGGCGGCTTTTGACGCTGCTGTCCGAAAGAGACATTTGTTTGATTATTTCAACGGCTTTTTCCACATTTTTATCATCGACATAAATTCAAATACTGGTTTTGCCATCCGGGCTGTGATGGATGTTTCGATGATTTCATGTTTTTTAGCAAAAATGTGATTGGCTTCGAGTTCGGAAATAATCTGGTCTGCTTCTAAAAAGTTTTCTGCAAGATAAATTTTAGTCATAACTGTCTACCCCCTTTTTTGTAATATCTTCATTATATATAAAAAGTAAAATAATGACAACCGTTTTATTTATAAGAACACAAAAAACTGGGCAATCTAAAAATAAAAACGGAGGACAGAAAAATGAATCAAAAGGATAATTTCAAAAGCGCTCTTCCGATGGCTGCACTGGATGAAATCCCACAGCCGTCAGAGAATGCAAAAGAAATTGTTGGACTTGTGAAAGCGCAGGGCAAAGTAACCGGCTATAAGCTTTCGGATGGACAAATGGTAAGTAAGAGTGAAGGAGTTGCTATGGCAAAAGCGGGCGATATTCAGGGCGTGGGCGTAGCGCACCGTGGGGATACAGAGTATTTAAAGGCACTTCCGGATGGAAAGGAGACGAATAATCTCAGCAGCCTGCCAACTGTGCGGTGACAAGTTCAAGGACAAGGAAAATCAAATTATATTTTGTAAAACATGCAATATAATTTTTTGAATTTGCAGCGCTGTTTTTTTTGTAGTATTCAAGAGAAATCATACTTGCCATAGAAGCAATTAAAGTTCCTAAGCCGCCAATATTTACTCCGATTAAAAGGGCGGTACTATTTTGGGTAAATTTAGATAACAAGATGGCGGCAGGGACGTTGCTTACAATCTGGCTGACGAGGATGCCGCCACCAATTTCCCTTCCGGAAATAATGTGGGATAAAAAACTGTTTATCCATGGAATCTGTGCAATATCCCCAACAAGGATAAAAAGGCAGACAAATTTGATTAATAAGTTAAAGTTAATAGTTCGAAATGTTTTTTTATCGAAAAGAAAAAGGCTGGCAAGAACTAGAATAAAGGTCACATAATGGGGAACAATTCGAAGGATGTTCAAAAGGCACAAAATAAATAATAAAATAAAAACAAGGCTCCAAAATCTTTTGTACTTAAGAGATTTTGAAAAGCTATTTTCTTCATCGACTGTTATTGCTATTTTTTCCTTTTTAAAATTAAAAAAAATGAGAGCCAGTAAAAAAAGAAAGGCGACGATTCCGTAAGGAAGTATGGCAGCGTAAAAAGAGCCAAGTGTCATTTGGTAAGTTTGGAATAAATAAACATTTTGTGGGTTGCCGATTGGCGTCATCATACTGCCCATATTGGCTGCAATTGTTTCTAACACAAGAAGTTTAATTAACAAATCATTGCGGTTTAATCGGTTTAGAATGCCAATGGAAAAAGGAACAAGCACGATGAGTGCAACGTCATTTGTTAAAATCATACTAAGAAAAAAACATGCGCCAATAAGAAAGAGAGCAAGTTTAGATGTGTTACCTGTTTTATTTAAGAAAAATGTTGTGAAATTGTCAATATAACCCAACTTGGTTATACCAGCGACAACACCCATCAGACTGAAAAGTAAGCCAAGTGTTTCAAAATTAATTTGTCCAATTGTATATTGATAAAAAATTTCCATAGTGTAATACCTCTTTATAATAATCCAATTATGTATCGGCTAACTTCGGAAAAAAATAAAGTGATTAAAATTATTTGATTCTTGGTTGACAAATGTATACCTATCAAGTACTATAAAGACAAGGTATACAAATGATTACCAAAAGAAAAGGAGGTTACTTATGGGGGAAATTCATTTATCGGATGCAGAATGGGAGATTATGAATTGTCTGTGGAACAAACCGAATCAAAAAATCAGCGAAATTGTTATTGCGTTAAGTGAAAAGAAGGCGTGGGATAAACACACGGTGATAACACTTTTGAACCGGATGGAGAAAAAGGGAGCAGTGTCATTTGAGAGAAATGGCCGCGCCAAAGAGTATTATCCGTTAATTTCACAAAAAGAAACTGTAAAGCAGGAGACAGAGCAGTTTTTTGAGCGTGTTTGTCAGGGCAGTTTACGATTAATGGTTAATTCTTTTCTTAGCAGCAAGGCGGTTAAGAAAGAAGATTTGGATGAGTTATATCGTATGTTAGATGAAGCAAGAGAGGGGAAAGAATAATGTTTGAATTTATGTTGGAATGTCATCTTTTGATGCTTTTTCTGATTTTGTTACGGGCTTTGTTTGGCTCCTTTCTTTCCGCAAAAATGCGTTACGCTTTGTGGTTATTTATCCCGCTTCGTTTTTTGCCGTTTGGGTTGTTATTTGAAGCAGGAAAGCAGACTGTTTTGGTAAATCTGATTGGGAAAATACTAGCTATGCTGCCGCAGGTTTCCTTTGCCCGGTTTGACGCTTCCGCTATCCGTATTCCGGTCTGGTTCATGACTGTGTGGGCGGTGGGAAGTGTACTTGTGCTTGTTTGGCAGTGGTTCGTAAATTTTCGCTTTGAAAAGAAATTATATGAAGAAAGAGAAAAACTTCCGCAGGATACGGCAGCTTACCCGGTCTATCTGGTAAATGATATTGCATCGTCCTGTGCATTTAAAATACATGGCGAAAAAGCGATTTATGTAGGGCGGAAGGCAGCCAATGATTTGGAAGTTTTTCAGACGGTTATCAAACATGAAACCAGTCATTTGGATTCTGGGGATTTGTTTTTTGGAAAAGTTCGAATGCTTTTGACATCGGTCTTCTTTTTTAGTCCGATTGCCTGGCTGGCAGCCGTATTATCAAAAAGGGACTGTGAGATGGCGTGCGACGAGCGGACAATTAATCGCATGGGAATTGCAAAAGAAGAATACGGAAAAATCTTGCTGGATTTGACAGTGGAAAGATTAAATACAGACATATTATTCTGCCATGCAGTTATGATTTCACCTTCCTCTTATGGGTTAAAGGCTCGAATTAGAAATGTTTTGTCAAAGCAGAGAAACAAAAAAGGACAGATTCTGATGGGGATTCTGGTTGTGCTGTTTTGCGCTGGAACATGTTTTTATGAAATTCCATTTTTACATAATATGAATCAGGAAGAAACAATTCGGCAGTACGTTTTTTATTGTAACCAGGAATACTTTTTGGGTCTGAAAAAAATATGTGTACCGGAAAAGATGGATTATTTTTTTCATCCTAAAGTTACCGGAAAAATTGTTTCCCTTAACAAAACGAGTGAGAATTCAGAAGAGGTATTGTACCAAGTTGTGACAGAAGACAAAAGAGGCTGTAAAAAGAAACAGTCCATTTGCTTAGTGCAAAGAGGGCAGTGGAAGGTAAAGCCGTGGTCGGAAGCGAACGTCCCTTTTCAATATGATGTTGTTAAGAATAAGATTCGCATTAAAGCCTATATTGGCAAGGAAGATGTAGTTTCTGTGCCAGAGAAGATAGAGGGAAAAACAGTCAACGAAATTCGGACAGGGGCATTTAAGAATTGTAATGTAAAAAAAATTTCGATTCCCGCCTCGGTAGAAACAATTGGCTCTATGGCATTTTTTAACTTGCCGGACTGCGAGGAGATTACAATTGGAAATAAAATGGCTCTCAAATCCGATGACATTTTCAAAAGATGTCCCAAAATAAAAGAGGTCAACACGAAAGGAAAGGGAACGATTGTCTGGTTTATTGGAAATAGTTTGATTGAAGATGGAAATCTGGATACCTATTTTCAGGATATCTGTGACCAGAAAAAGGAGCCGGTGATTCATTACACAAATACAGGAAGCGGTTACATGGTAATGGACCATTTGAATGATTTTCAAAAGGATTTGCCGGAAACGGCATATCTGACAGCAGATGTAATTCTTATCCAGCCACTTCACGATTATGAGGCAATGATGGTTTCCACTCTTTCTGATAAATGCCGCAAAGATGCAAAAATTTATTCGCTTGGAACCATTTACACGAGATATAGAAATTACTGCAAATTTAAAAATGATTTTTCAAAGCCGCTTGCTGGGTTTACACCGGGTGGTGATTTGTGTGATGATCTTGTCCAGAGAAAGATACTCAAGCACTATGATATTCAGTCAATGGATGAAGTTCATCCAACATACTTAAATGGATTTATTTCCGGAGCGAGTATTTACAAGGAACTTTTCCATGGAAAGGTTTTGGATATTGATTACAAAAAAATGAGTTATGCGCTTGATTCTTTCATCCCCGGCAAGACCGATAAAGAGCGGGAAGAAAAAATGAAAGAGATTTTGGATGCCGCACAGAAATTTGATGTGAAGGAATATCAAAAGAGCGGGCGTGGATATTATGGATATTCGGAGAAGATAAAGCGAGGGGCGTAATATAGCTTGCAGAAAAAATGTAAACTTTCGACAAAATCATGCAAAAACATTACCAGTAGTTCCTGAAAAAAGAGCTACTGTTCCTTTTCAAATAAACTTTTCTCTATTATAATAAAAAAATGAACGAATAAATAGAGAGGAGAGTTTAATTATGAAAATAACAGAAAGAAAATGCAAACAAATTGTTGGCGGAGCGGCCGCGGCGGCACTGCTGCTATCGGGAGTACATTTACCGGGGGCGGCATGGAAAGAGGTAAAAGCGGATACCGTATCAGTCAATGCGAAGATTACCAAGGAGCTAATCAATAAAAGAAACCGGTTCCTTAAGCAGTTTGCATTATCCGATGGAAGTTTTACGGCAGTCGCGTATTCGATGCCGGTTCACTATAAAAAGAAGGGCGTATGGAAAGAAATTGATACAACAATGAAAAAAGTGGGAAAGAAAAAATATCAGACAAAATCTACGGATTTAACCATTCAAGTATCAAAAAAATCCAATAAACAATCGGTGATTACCCTAAAACGTGGTTCCAATTCTATATCATGGGCTTTGAAAGGGAAAAAAGTTAAATCAGCAAATGTAAAAATCAGCAATCCCAAGAAATCCAAACAAATCGATGTATTAAACCAAAATATTGTTTCTTATCCCAAAGTGTTAAAAAACACAAGCATCACCTATAACATTTTCCCGGAACGTGTGCAGGAAGTTATTACGGTGTCGAAAAAGCAGAAGGCAAAGAAGTGGACGTTCAAGATCAATGCAGGAAAAATGAAAATCAAGGTAAAGGGAAATCAAGTATATTTCAAAACGAAAAAGGGCAAGAAAAAATACCAGCGTCTGCATACAATTGTAACCGATGCAAACGGAGTTTCTACTTCTAAAGTAAAAGTGAAATATAACAAGAAGAAAAAGACACTTACCGTGACACCGTCAAAGAAATGGTGGAACAGTAAAAAGAGAAAATTCCCGATGGAGATGCGAACCAGTTATCTGACGGATAAACACAGCAGAAATGTAAAAGTAGGAGCAGCCTATAGTGGAGCACCAAACGGAACATTTACCTATGATAAATCACTGCTTTTACAGGCGAATAAATGTATTGGATTTACTAAAATGACAAATTTGGCAGAATTTAGTAATCCAAATGTGCAGATACGAAGTGCATCGTTACATATTCTAAATAAAAAGACATTAAAAATGGGTGCGGGCAAAACGTATGATATTGATGTGCACAAGGTAAAAGAAAACTGGTCAAGTAAAAAGCTTACTTATAATAATCGTCCGGCATACGAAGAAGTGTCCGGGGCTAAGGTTAGCATCCAGAAAAAGGGCAGTTATGCTTGTGACGTGACGGATCTTGTGAAAGCATGGCAAAAAGGAGAGTCAAACTACGGTGTGGCACTGGTGTCTAACAATGCCAACCGCACATATCAGGCGGAATTAGACAGAAATCCGTATTTTACCGTGAATTATGAAGTGGTAGGATTTGACGGAGCTGTTCAGTTAAAAGAAAATGAGCCAATTACCAGAGACATTATCAAAGAAGGTCAGGAAAACTATTTCTACTTTGACACGAAACCGGGCATTGCGTATGAGGTATATACCGATTCTGCCATGGATACGCAGGCAACCATGTATGACGAGAGTAAAGAGCGGGTTGGCTATGCGGATAATACCGGAACAAACAAAAACTTTTCCTTTGTGGGTAGTTACAACAAAAGACGTTACATAAAGGTTAGTACAAAAAACAAAGCAATCGGCAGTTATACGCTGCATTTGAAAAAACGTTTTGCCATTCCGGAAGTGACAGGGATAAAAGGACAGGACAGTTATACACTGACATGGCAGCCGGTCGAACATGCCAAAGAATATGTTGTCTGTATTTACGATAGAAGCAGAAAAATCGGAGAAACGATTGTGACCGGCACAAGTTATGAGTATCTGTATACAAATGATACAGTTAGAAAAACACTTGGCTTTACCGTTACGGCAAGAGAAAATAAAACGCTGACCGGAGAAGCCTCACGTATGGTTTACAACACGGCAAGCCAGTCGGAATGGGTCTATCAGACACCGATGGAGAAATCACGTAAAAATGCATCGGTTGTAACAGCAGGTGAGAAATTATATGTACTTGGCGGTGAGAATGAAACCGGCTCACTTTCCTCCTTTGCTGCATTTGATACGGAAAAGAAAACATGGGAGAGTTTGCCGGATTATCCGGGAAATGTCTCCGGTATCTGCAAGGCAGCCATGATTGCAGACAGCAAAGATATTTACGTAATCGGTGGACAGACAAGCACAAAGCCAGATGCGAAAGCATTGAAAAATGTCTATGTATATCATACGGAGAGTAAGCAGTGGCAGAAAAAAGCAGATATGAAAGAGGGAAGAACGAATCTTTCCACAGCCGTTTGCGACAAGAAAGTATATGCTTTTTCAAAAGCAGGAGCTACAGACCGGGTGGATGTTTATGACATGAATACAGATACATGGGAAACAACCGTTATGCCGGGAACCAGTACGATTCTTGGAGCGGCAGCCGTAGATAATCGTGTGTTTGTTTTGAAAGAGAAAGAATCAAGTTTATTTTTTGAAGAGTATCTGCCGGAAGAAAATACATGGGAAGAGCCGGGAACGGTGTGTCCGTATACGGTTTCTGACCGTTTTGTGGCACCGGTAGTGATTCGCGGTAAAATTTATCTGGTAAAAGAAAGTGAGACAAAAGACGTTTATGTATACGACGCTTATCTGGATGAGTGGAGCGAAGTATCTGCCATGAATCTGAAGAAACAGGAGTCCTTTTTAGCGGCCTGTGGCAATGAGCTTTACAGCATTGGTGGTGAAATGACAGGCTTTGGTGTACTGGATGTGGTTGAACAGTACACCGTCAAAGTGCAGACGACCAAAAAACAGATGGAAGTCAGACAGGGCAGTCATTATGAATTGCAAATCAACGCCGGAAACTTAAAAAAAGGACAAAGTAAAGTCGTTACGATTTCCGTAAATCCAAAGGAACTGGAGATTCAAAACGCATCTTCTTTTGCTGAGGAAGACGATTTAAAAGAAGGCGTGGAGGGCGTTACGCTGTTAAAATACCAGCCGAAAAAAGGTGTAATGGTCTGGAAATTAACCGGAAGTCTGGAGCGTGGTGAATCTTGTGAAACGTATCAGTCCATTCCGGTAGAGGCAAAAAAAGATGGTAAGACGGAAATTGCTTATACCATGACAGAGCAGTCATAAGAGACAGGGAGGGAGAAAACAATGAAACAAAAGCAATGTGGGAAAAAGATAATATTTGTGGCGGCTGCAGTAATTTTATGCGTTTTCGCCGGATTATTTTTACTGCAGAGGAAAGAGCCTTCTACAAAGGGGCAGGGGGATAAGATTTACCGGTCCCTTTCCAAAGATGACCGACAGGTGGCAGACGTATATGCTGCCTTGTATGAAACCGACAAAGAAGAAGTAGCCAGAATACAGAAGAAGACAAAAGACTGGGAAAAGACAAACAAACAGCTGGAAAAACAGTTTTTTACAATCGATGAAAATATAAAGTATGAGATGCAGAAAGAAGGCTACCGCTTAGAAGATTTGGAAAAAGCGGAAAAACTGTCGGTACAGACCGGAAAAAAAGCGATGGAGTTGATTCGGGCAAAAGGAAAAGCCTCGGACAAGCGGAAGTGGTCCGATGTGGTAAAGAAAGAGGAGCTGCAGGCGGCAGAAAAGACCGAGGTTCCGAAATAAAAAAGACATAACAGGAAGAAGAGGAGTTTAAATTTATGAGAGACTTAAGAGCAGTGATTCATGGAATTACAACAGCAGTTTTGTGTGGCGTGGCAGTTTTCTCCTGCAGCACCATCAGTAAAGCTGCCGGAGAAACTTATCAGACAGCAGTGGAGGCAGCCTATGGAGATACTTTTCGTGGCGTCTATGAGAACTATCTTGCCGGTTCTCCGTTAGAGGCAGAGTGCCCGGACGGTGTTGACACGGCAAGCGGGCGGCTCATGCTTTCCCGTACCGACCTTTCCTTAGAAGGAACCGGCGGGATGGACTTGGAGCTCAACCGCTATTATGACAGCAACGAAGCCAATCTCGGACATGCAACCGTCGAATATTTAGACAAACTCGAAATCGACACGGTATGGGTTAAATACCGGACACAGGACAAAAAAGAGCACAAAATCCTTGTCAACCGTGCCCTGTTATCCAAACATAAAAAAGCGTTAAAAGACCTCTTAGTTTCTTATGAAGTGGGTGAGGCTCACCGCAATGTAAAACAGGATGGGGAGGATGCGATTGAAACCAAAACCCAGCGGACGAAGATTGTCAGCCGGGAGGGTCATGACGTATACGGGATTGCCAGCGGATGGCGCTATGACCTTCCGTGGATTGAAACCGTAACACTGGCAGAAGAAGAGGGCTGGGGAAAAAATCCCGCGTATCTTCACTATGGAAGTGCCGGTGTGATTGGGATTGAAACGAGCGCCGATGCGGCAGCAAAAACTTACGCAATCCAAGGACTGAGTGGCTACTCTTACGAAGATTTAAAACTGGAGGATTTTAAGCAGACCGTGGATGGCATTTCCTGTACCTACCTGCTTCGTGATAAAACCGGACTTCGCACCTATTTTAACGAAGACGGTGTCGTTGTGCTACAAAAAGACGCCCATGACAATGCCATTACCTATACATACACTGATGCCATTCATCTGGCAGCCATTACCGATTCCGTTGGACGAAAGATTGTATTCCATTACGAGGGAGAGGGCGATGCCAAAGTGCTGAAAACCGTCACCGTGCAGGGAAAAGAAGCGGCAGGCGGCGTAACCAAGAAAACAATTACTTATGAAATGGAAGAAAAAACATACACCCCGCATCACGGAGATGTGTTAAACGGCTTTGTGCTTACGGCGGCAACCGTCGATGGAAGCCGGGAAACCTATACCTACCGGACCGTGGAACGGCTGATGAATACTTCCGGAGCGGGAATCGCTTCCCAGCGAGTTTCCACCAATCAGAGCTATCTTCTGACAAAATGTAAGGCAAACGGCAGTGAGACCCACTATGAGTACCGTGCCTGCTCGCTGCGCGGTGAAAAAGAAGGGGGAACCGGACAGAAGAGGGATGTGGTGACGGAGCAGTTTTATGTCACCAGAGAGTATGAAAAAGACAATAAAACCGGAAAGAAATCAAACGGTACAAAGTATGACTATTTCCAGAAAAAAGGAACCGACGGACTCCGTTCCTATGACGATTTCAGGGAGCGGGAAAAAGACGATAAAGGCAACTGGAAAACCGCTTATGAAGTCTGGCAGTACGGAAATGACGGACTCCGCACGGTAACGGTTGTCAGCAGCTTTAATCCGAACAAATATAAAACCAACAAAAAGTATTATGATTATACCTATAAGAAATCCAAAATCAACCCGGATACTTTAAGGCTTAAAAAGGATACCAAGAAAAACGTCAGCCTTTATGTATACAACGAAAATAAACTTCTTACGGATGAGATAAATTATGGGAAAGAAAAGGAGGAAAATAGTTACAAATATGACAAGGACGAGAACGGTTCTCTGGTGACGTTAGAGACCAGTAAGTTTTGGGGTAAAAAGGGGAGCGGAGCAGTCACTTCAAAGCAGGGGTACACCTACGACAATTATCGAAATGTCCTGACAGAGAAATCCCCCAAAGCTTACCTTGCAAAAAACAAGGGGAAAGAGCATCTGCATACAGTAACATATGCTTACCATAATACGGATGCCGGTTATCCTGCCGATGACAGGCCATTCTGTTTGTGTACGCTGACCAAGCAGGAATTCTATGATTCTGCAAAGACAAAAATTAAGGTAACAGGCAAAGTGATAGCGGATCATATGGATTATGCCAGTATTATCAAGCAAAAAAGTGTAAGTGGTGGAGCATATAAAATAATTACGAAGTCTGATTATAAGTATGATAATTTAGGCAATGAAATTCAAGAAAAAACATATCCTTTTTATAATACATCAGAAGAAAAAGAAGTTATTCTAAATGACTATACATATAACAGCCTCGGACAGCAGACTAAGAAGACCGTAACCATTACTTCTGCAAAACGTCCGGAAGATAACCGTACTTACACTGAAGAAGTAAACTATGATTCTTTCGGTAATGAGATTTCTCGCACCGATGAAAATGGTCTGATATCAAAAACCTCCTATGACCCGGAGACAGGAAAAGAAACCGAAACTATTAACGCTGTGGGAACAGAGTATGAATCTAAGGATAAGGAATACCAGTCGGCGGATGGTTTAAAAACCATGACCGTAGATGAGTATGGGCGGGTATCCATCGAGATACAGGATGCCTTTGGTAATACGGTCATCAGCAAGGATGAAGCTGCAGGCATATGGACGGAGAGTATCTATGATTATGGTAGTGAGAAAGATGAGGACAACGCTTCCGATGAGGACGAAGACAGTGAATCGGATGAGGAAAAAGAGGAGACGGCACGTCTGATTGAAGAACGAACATATACTTTTGAGCCGGATGAAAAGAGGTTCATCATCAATGAAAATGGGGAGACCGTACCGAATTATTATATTACTGGAAAAGGAAAAGACATCCTTTCTGGTAGCAAACATTTTTATGATGATCTGGGCAATGAAATTGGCAGCGCCGAGTTCAGCAATGGGAAACTGGACGCTGCCCACTGCACTTCATGGAGTTTTAGCAAGAGCGAGACAGAGGTAACTGGGGAAGACGACGAGGCACAGACCATTTCCACCAGTTACAGCAAAACCCTAAATCCTGCTAAATATCAGCCAAGGGCAGATGCAGAGGGGTATTATGACCAGTTCAATGATGTTGTTTTAAGCGAGAACATTACAAAAACTGTAACGGATGCCGAAGGCATTACCCTGTCAGAGACAAGCATCGATATCCGTGGCGAAAGTATGATAGAAGTAGTGACGACCTATGAAAGTGATGATTTTGGCAGAACCACTAAAGAAAACACGATAACCAGAAAACAGCAGGACGGGAAGTGGCTTCCTGCCTATGAGACACAGACCCTCTCCACTTATGATGATAACGGAAACGTCAGCCAGACGGAGACAAAGAGCCGGAAAGAGGGAGAGACGGAATGGCAGACCCAGACTGTCAAGACAGACTATGACGAGCAGGGGCAGGTGACAAAGCAATACACCCCTAGAGGAACCAAGGAGAATGTGGCATCCAAGTATGAGTACGACATTCTTGGACGGATGATTCAGTCTGAGATCCCACAGGAAAAGAAAGATGGAAGCACTAGTTACCAGAAAACCACGACAGAGTATGATAATTCGGGAAATGTGACGGAACAAAACGAACAGATTGACAGTGACAGGACGGCAAAAACCGAGTATACTTATGATAAATGTGGTAACCTTGTCATGGTCAAAAGCCACATGGAGGGGGAGAAAGCACAGTATGTCCAGTATGTCTATGACATCCAGGGGAACAAAGTGCGCCAGTTTACCGGAATGACCGAACCGCTGACGCTTGCGGTATCGGAAGTGGAGAATGCCGCTGACGATGCAGATACATTTTCCTATGCGGGAAAAACCTATCAGCTCACTGTCAGTGGAAAGAAAAAGTCTGATACCATTGCCGAGACAAGGTATGAGTATGATGGAAAAAATCAGTTGGTTGCTTATACTGACCCGGAAGGCAGGAGGGAAACCTATACCTATGATGTGAACAGCAACCTGACGAAAACAGTAGACAAGAACGGCAATACTCTGAAAAACACCTATGACTATCAGAACCGTCTGACGGAGATGGTGGCAAAGGAAAAGAAGACCGGGAAAGAGACCGCCCATACATATACTTACAATGCCTATGGGGATGTGGAAACCCAGGACGGCACTAGATTTACTTATGGAGACGTATCCGGGCAGATTACCAGTGAGACAACCAAACTCACCAAGAATAAGGACGTTGTTAAGAATTATGCTTATGACAGTGCCGACAATAAGTCCACCTTTGATGTGACAGTGGGTGGGGAAACAAAACTTTCCCTCCGCTATGCCTATGATGGGGAATCCAAACTGGTCTCCGTTACCGATGAAAAGGGCAATCAGGTAGTGGGATATTCCTATGATATGGATGGAAATTTGTCCGAGAGAACCGTGCCAGGGAACAACATGACTACTACTTATACTTATGATTACCAGAACCACCTTACGGCAATGAAAAACCAGACAGGCAGTGCAGGGGTTATATCCCAGTATACTTCTGAATATCTTGCCAATGGGCAGAAGTCGAAAGAAACTTCTGATGTGATGGGCAAAGATGGCAAGAAGTCCCAAAAGACTGCAACCTATACATATGATCTTTTAGGACGTATTAAGAGAGAAACCAAAACAGGCAGTGAGGACATTTCCTACACCTATGACAGCAACAACAACCGAAAGGAAATGAAGGTTGGAAATAAAGTAACTGCTTATGAATACAACAAAAATAATGAACTGCTCCGTACTGATACGTTAAATACCGATACGGAGAAGGATTTTGTTGTTATATACAAATATGATAAAAACGGAAATCAGTTGGCAACAGTTAACAGATATGAAATTCCTAATGACAGGAAAGAAGACACCTATGTGGATGTAGATGTTACACTGGGAGATAATCGGTTAAATGAAAATGTAGTCAACCATTATAATGCTTTGGATCAGCTTACTAAAACGCTAACAAAGAACTATAAGGTAAGCTTTACTTATGATGCCGAGGGACTGCGTACCAGCAAGACAGTAAATGGGAAGAAAACTGTCTTTATATGGGATGGAAATCAGTTAGTGATGGAGTTGTCTGAGAGTGGTATAGTGAAGAAGCGATATATCCGTGGAAATGATTTGGTTTATGTAGACAAGGAAGCGGACAAAGATTCTGGCAAATTTGAGGATAAGCAGTATTATGTAACAGATTCACACGGTAATGTGGTGCAATTGACCAATGTAGATGGAAAAATTATCAAGACTTATGAGTACGATTCCTTTGGAAATGAAGTGAATCTGGATAAAAAGGATGATAATCCGTTCCGTTATTGTGGGGAGTACTATGATAAAGAGACGGAGGAAATTTATCTCCGGGCAAGGTATTATCAACCGACAGTGGGGAGATTTCTTACAAGAGACACCTATACAGGAGAAAGCGGTGATCCGCTAAGTTTGCATTTGTATACTTATTGTGGCAATGATGGGATGAATAAATGCGATGCTGATGGTAATGCATGGACGTGGATAAAGAATAAGTGGAATGCATTTTGTGATACAGCCCAAAAATGTTATAATGGTGCAAAAACTTATGTAAAAAAAATTGCAAGTAATGTTAAGAAAACAGCGGCTAAAGTAATACGGGGAGGAGTTAATTATTGGAAAAAAACTTGGCTTGGGAAAGAATTTTATAAAAGAACAAAATCAGGGAGCGACTGGAAAGTGAATTTACTTTTAAAGTTGGGTGGTTTTGAAAGGGAAAAAGGCAAAAGTATATTTCATGCAAGGGATATTTGTATACAGAAATTAGGAGGGTATAATAATTTTTATGATTTTGTTTTTGATTCAGCGACAAACATATCTAAACCGTTAAAATATAAATTTACAGATAGAAAAGATTATAAATTTAATATGAAGAGAAAGTATGTCATATGGGCATGGAAAGGTGATTATTTGAATTTGGGGGCAGGATGTGAAGTGGGTTTCTATAACACTTATGGAAGTACGAAACATTACTTTTTTGTAAAAAAAATATTTACAGAATTAGAGATGCGGTACAATGGAAATTTAATTAATAACTATAGGCCGCCGAAATCCAAAGGAGAAAAAGTGGGGCATTCATGGTGGATTACAACATTTAATGCTGGTATGCAAAATAATGTCAATCCTTCAAAGATTGGATTCCGATGTGTAGCAGATCTATCTGTATTAAAAGCTTATGCTCGAAAAGCATTGGAAAGACGACTTGAAAAATCAAAGAGGTGGAACGTTGAAGGAAACAAGGCGACTTTAAAATGGAACTATTAGTGAAAGAGGAATTAGATTGAAAAATAATGCTGATTTGATTATTTTTCACACGGCTATTTGTGCCGAGAACGTCACAAATAAGCCTTAATCCGACACGGGAGAACTGCAATGCGGCAAGAGTGCCGTATTCGCAGCTTTCTCGTGTGGTTTCTCGAATGCAGACGTTCTCAGAATGAGAGGTTTTATGAAAAATAAATATTTATATCTGTTTTTGATATCTGTTATTATGATGATATTGTCAGGGTGTACTCTTAGAACTTCAGATGGATTTACGTCTGATGAAAAAAGTATATGCGTGCTTCAGAATGGACGTTCAGCCCGCATTGGGAATACGGTACTTTATGATTGCAGTGAAGATTATGGTACTTATATAAAATTGGAAAACAGTGATGTCTCAAGAAAATTAGACGATGTATCACAAAACTTTGCTATCGATAAAATATCCAGTTCCAATCAATATTTTTATCTGTCTGGCAGGGAGATTTCGGATGTATGGGGAGGCAAGACAAATGTACTGGTTATGGATGTAAATGGAAAAATTATTGCAGCAAAGGAATGCTGTTGCGACTGGATTTATGCCAGCGGAAGTACCATTTTTGGTTATTACAAATGTCGCGATGAATCCGAAAAAGTGCTTGCGTGGGAGGCAACACGTATGGAGGTAACACATTATCAGGATGAGGAAGAATTTCTGAACAGTGCACACAATAATATAGAGGAATGGACGCCAATGACTGGCGAGAGTTTGTCGGTGGATGGGAAAGAATGGTTTCGTCAAAAAAAGGATTACGAACACTCCCAAAATTATTATACGGATACGGTATATTGTGATACTTATTACGTTTTGGAGTGGTTAAATTATGTGGACGGGAGAGAATCTTCGGGGTTGGATTGGGATGTGAAAGTACAATCTAAAAAGTACATAAAGCAAATGCGGAAACTCATGGGGGCAAAGAAAAATTTTGAAGTATCCTCCTGGCAATTGGAGGACAAGTTAGTTGTTATTTGTCGTGTTTATAGTCGGTCGGGAGGTCTTTTGCAGCATTTTACAAAAGACATAGAGCGTAGTTTGATTTTCCAATATGATCCGGACACGGATTCTCTTCATTTGGACAATACCTATGAGGGAAAGGAACTGGCGTATTGGGATGAAACCTGGATGATATATCGGAAAGGAAAAGAACTGTTTGTTGAAAATATTCCCACGCATAAAGTAAGTAAAGTATTTGAAAATGATACAATTATTAATATTGATTTGTCATATGACATTGTTACTTTATGGGATACAAAGGATGGGAAGTTGAATCGTTCAGATACATTTATATTGCAATAAGAAATTTAAATGTATGAACTATCTGACGTATATCTAAAAGACGTAATCATTATAATTGTGGAGGGAGTATATAGAAATAACTATTTATTAAATCACACAATACGAAGAATATAATTTGAAAGTTAATGATTGCGTAAGAAAGGGAATAAGTGGCAATCTTTATTGGAAGGTTGTGTGAGGAAATAGGTGTTTAGTAAGTGTGTTTTAGGTATTAAATTTTTATTTGTTGTATTGAAGTTTGAAGGAGTGATAGTGTGAAAAATAATGCCGATGCACTTATTTTTCACACCACTATTTGTGTTGAAGCGCCACAAATAGTATTGATGCACAGAGCAAAAACAGCTACGCTGCTTTTTGCTCGTGCCTCCTCCGCTGCGCTTCGGAATGGAGGATTAAAATGAAAAAAGGAGTCAAAAAGTGCTTGCTAATAACAGTTTGTATACTAAATTTTCAAATGTGTATGTTTAGTTATGCTACTGCACGCGAATCAACGCCAAATATTAAAGTAAATAGATCTAAAAGTAGAAATGTATACATGAAAATTATTTCTGCAACACCAAAGACAATTAAAATAAAAATTTTTAATAAAAGTGAAAATATAGCACGATATTCGGAAAGTTTTACGCTGTATAAGTATAAGGATGGGAAGTATAAAAAAATAAAGAAAATTGCAAAAACACCGAAAAGTTTATATCTTATAAAAAAAATGACAGTAAGGTGGAGAAGCTAGTGTGCAAAAAACTTTTTGGAAAAAACTGTCAAAAGGGAAATATAAAATCAAATGGATTCAAAGTAAAAAATTTACAATAGAATAGCATTTAGTAGTATGATGGTTCAAATTGTGATTGATTGAAAAAAACTGTAAAAAAGTAAAGGAGTAATGTACGATATGAAAAAAAAGTATACAGTGTTGATACTAATTTCTTTTGCTATGGGAGTGATTTTTTCATTGATGCTTATGTTGCCATTGGCAGAAAAGAAATTACAGAAAAGTATATCTGATGATAGAAATAATACAATTACAGAGATGAATGAATTAAGTGACATTCTAAGGCTGTATAATCTTTTTTTAAAAAATGAGGTTGGATCAAATAATAAGAAAGGGGAAAGTTATTTTCTGAAAGATTACTGTAATAATTTTAATAAACTTGATAAAACGGGGAATGGAGTTCGATATGCTTTGTTTGATATGACAAACGATGGAATACCAGAACTCCATGTATTGACGGATATTTCGTATTCCGTTCATACGGTTGAGGGCAAGAAATTAATTACATGGTATGAAGGGGATCGGTATAGAAGACCCCTTAATAATAAAGCTATACTTGGAAAAACAGAATCAAGTGAAACATATTATGAATATATTGTTCTAGATAATAAAGGAGAGGAAGTTTTTTCTTGTGCCTTTGCTAAGAATCAAAGAAATATTTGTTTATTTTCCAATGGTGAGGACTATATTAAGTTATCAAAGCGAAAATGGGAGAAACTAACAAGCCCGTTTTTGTCTATTGGTTCAGATAAAATAAATTGGAAAAATATAAATGATAAAGTGGAATGGACGGAATTAAAAGGTAAATAGTATCAAAAAAACTATTGGGAAAATACAAATTATTTCTAAGTCATTCAAGTAGGGATGTTACGATTATCAGAATCTAAATCGGTAAGTGTGTGCCTGATAGCGGTCAGAAACATACGATAGATAGTAATGATGGCTTTCTTGTGACCACGACGTGCTTATATGCGTCGATATCGATTAGTAATGATTCGGGCAAAAGGAAAAGCTTCGGACAATCGTAAGTGGTCCGATGTGGTAAAGAAAGAGGAACTGCAGGCGGCAGAAACGACTGAGGTTCCGAAATAAAAAAGACATAACAGGAAGAAGAGGAGTTTAAATTTATGAGAGACTTAAGAGCAGTGATTCATGGAATTACAACAGCAGTTTTGTGTGGCGTGGCAGTTTTCTCCTGCAGCACCATCAGTAAAGCTGCCGGAGAAACTTATCAGACAGCAGTGGAGGCAGCCTATGGAGATACTTTTCGTGGCGTCTATGAGAACTATCTTGCCGGTTCTCCGTTAGAGGCAGAGTGCCCGGACGGTGTTGACACGGCAAGCGGGCGGCTCATGCTTTCCCGTACCGACCTTTCCTTAGAAGGAACCGGCGGGATGGACTTGGAGCTCAACCGCTATTATGACAGCAACGAAGCCAATCTCGGACATGCAACCGTCGAATATTTAGACAAACTCGAAATCGACACGGTATGGGTTAAATACCGGACACAGGACAAAAAAGAGCACAAAATCCTTGTCAACCGTGCCCTGTTATCCAAACATAAAAAAGCGTTAAAAGACCTCTTAGTTTCTTATGAAGTGGGTGAGGCTCACCGCAATGTAAAACAGGATGGGGAGGATGCGATTGAAACCAAAACCCAGCGGACGAAGATTGTCAGCCGGGAGGGTCATGACGTATACGGGATTGCCAGCGGATGGCGCTATGACCTTCCGTGGATTGAAACCGTAACACTGGCAGAAGAAGAGGGCTGGGGAAAAAATCCCGCGTATCTTCACTATGGAAGTGCCGGTGTGATTGGGATTGAAACGAGCGCCGATGCGGCAGCAAAAACTTACGCAATCCAAGGACTGAGTGGCTACTCTTACGAAGATTTAAAACTGGAGGATTTTAAGCAGACCGTGGATGGCATTTCCTGTACCTACCTGCTTCGTGATAAAACCGGACTTCGCACCTATTTTAACGAAGACGGTGTCGTTGTGCTACAAAAAGACGCCCATGACAATGCCATTACCTATACATACACTGATGCCATTCATCTGGCAGCCATTACCGATTCCGTTGGACGAAAGATTGTATTCCATTACGAGGGAGAGGGCGATGCCAAAGTGCTGAAAACCGTCACCGTGCAGGGAAAAGAAGCGGCAGGCGGCGTAACCAAGAAAACAATTACTTATGAAATGGAAGAAAAAACATACACCCCGCATCACGGAGATGTGTTAAACGGCTTTGTGCTTACGGCGGCAACCGTCGATGGAAGCCGGGAAACCTATACCTACCGGACCGTGGAACGGCTGATGAATACTTCCGGAGCGGGAATCGCTTCCCAGCGAGTTTCCACCAATCAGAGCTATCTTCTGACAAAATGTAAGGCAAACGGCAGTGAGACCCACTATGAGTACCGTGCCTGCTCGCTGCGCGGTGAAAAAGAAGGGGGAACCGGACAGAAGAGGGATGTGGTGACGGAGCAGTTTTATGTCACCAGAGAGTATGAAAAAGACAATAAAACCGGAAAGAAATCAAACGGTACAAAGTATGACTATTTCCAGAAAAAAGGAACCGACGGACTCCGTTCCTATGACGATTTCAGGGAGCGGGAAAAAGACGATAAAGGCAACTGGAAAACCGCTTATGAAGTCTGGCAGTACGGAAATGACGGACTCCGCACGGTAACGGTTGTCAGCAGCTTTAATCCGAACAAATATAAAACCAACAAAAAGTATTATGATTATACCTATAAGAAATCCAAAATCAACCCGGATACCTTAAGGCTTAAAAAGGATACCAAGAAAAATGTCAGTCTGTATGTATATAATGAAAATAAACTTCTTACCAATGAGATTCACTATGGCGAAGAAAAAGAAGAAACCATAACCGCTTATGATAATAACGGCAATGGTTCTCTTGTGGTACTCGAAACCGACAAATCGTACGGAAAGAGCGGCAAAGCGGTTACGACAAAACAAGGGTATACCTATGACCGCTGTCGAAACATTTTAACTGAAAAGACAAACGCCGCTTATCAGAAAAAGAATCAGGGTAAAGAACACCTTTACACGACTAGCTATACATATCCGGCAGGAACATATCCGGATTCGGACGGTGCTTTTGTCTGCCCGGTACTTACTCAGGAATCATACAGCGGAGCAAAGACCAAAAACCGCATGGTAAGCACGATGGCGGCAAACGGTGTGGATTATGCCAGCATATCCGAGCAGAAAAGTGTAAACGGCGGTGCATACCGGACACTTACCAAAACGGATTTTACCTACGATGAACACGGCAACGAAACACGGGGCAGAGTTTATCCTTCCTACGATACGGACGGCGAAAAAGAAGTCATTCAGAATGACTACACCTTCAATGCACTGGGCCAGCAGACCCAGACGAAAGTTACGCTTACTTCTGCGAAAAATCCATCCGATAACCGGAGTTATGTGGAAGAAAAGACAACGTATGATTCTTTTGGTAACGAGCTTTCTTACACCGATGAAAACGGACAGACCTCCAAAACTTCTTATGATGAGGAAACCGAAACCATCCGTGCCGTGGGAACTGCGTATGAATCGAAAGATAAGGAATATACCTCCGCGGACGGCTTAAAAACCATGACGGTCGATGCTTACGGACAGGTCAATATCAGTATTCAGGACGGCTTTGGCAACACGCTGATAAGCAAAGATGAGGCAGCCGGCACCTGGACGGAAAGCACCTATGAGTATGGCAGCGAGGACAACGGTGAAAGTGGCAGCGAAACCGAAGAGACAGAAGACGATGTCGATGAAGAAAAAGAAGAAACATCCCGTCTTCTGGAAGAAAAAACATACTCGTTTGAGCCGGATGAAAAGAAATTTATTGTCAATGAAAACGGAGAAACCGTGGCAAACTTTTACATGACCGGAAAAGGCAGTGAATTGTTAAGCGGAAGCAAACATTTTTATGACGATCTCGGCAATGAGATTGGAAGTGCTGAATTTATGAATGGAGAACTGGATAAAGCCCACTGCACTTCCTTCCATTTCAGTAAAAGTGAGACCGAAGTAACCGGCGAAGAAGACGAGGCACAGACGATTACCACCGGTTATGAAAAGGAAATCAATCCGTCTTCTTATACCGAAGAAGTTGACCCGGCAAATTTTTACGACCAGTTTAATGATTCGGTGTTGAGTGAAACAATTACAAAAACCGTAACGGATGCCGAAGGCAATAACCTTTCCCAGACGACTAGTTATCTTCGGGGAAAAAATAAAACGGAAACCGTTACCACGTATGAAAATGATGACTTTGGCAGAACGGTCAAAGAAAACACGATTCAGAAAAAATATCAGGATGGCAGATGGCTTCCGTCTTATGAGACAGAGGTTTCTTATACTTACGATGAAAATGGAAATGTAACCGAAACCGAGACAAAGAGTCGAAAAGAAGGGGAAACCGACTGGCAGACCCAGAAAACAAAAGCCGTCTATGACAGTAAGGGACAGGTTATAAAAGAATACAGTCCGCGCGGTGTTAAAGAGAACGTGGCGGCAGCATACACTTATGACCTTTTGGGCCGTAAGATCAAAGAAGAACTTCCACAGAACAAGACAGACGGAAGTGCCGGTTACCAGACCGTAGTAAATGAATATGATAAATCCGGCAACCTTGTGGAAACAAAAGAGCAAATCGAGGGTGACAAGAACAAAGAAATCGAGTATACTTATGATAAACAGGGAAATCTCGTTCAGGTGAAAAGCAGTCTGGAAAATGAAAAAGCACAGTATGTCCAGTACGTCTATGACGAACAGGGCAACAAGGTGCGCCGGTTTACCGGCATGACCGGTCCTTTGACAGTAACGGTAGCGGCAGTTGAAAATGCCAAAGACGATGCCGGTAAGGATACCTTTACCTATGGCGGTAAAACGTATGCCGTTTTGGTAACCGGGAAAAAGAAATCCGATACCATCCGGGAAACAAAGTATGTGTATGACACGAAAAACCGTCTGGTTTCTTATACCGACCCGGAAGGAAGAACGGAAACGTATACTTACGACTGCAACAGCAACCTGACGAAAACCGTAGATAAAAACGGAAATACTTTGAAGAACACATATGATAACAAAAACCGGCTGACCGAGAGGACAGCGAAGGAGAAAAAGACCGGAAAAGAAACCGTACATACTTACCGCTACAACGCCTATGGAGATGTGGCAGTGCAGGATGATACACAGTTTGTGTATGGCGATGTATCCGGCCAGGTCACAAAAGAAACGACCAAACTGACAAAAAATAAGGATGTCGTAAAGAATTATACCTATGACAGTAATGGAAACAAATCCACCTTTTCCGTAAAAGCAGGGGAGGATACCAAACTTTCTCTGTCGTATGAGTATGATGGCAGTTCCCGACTGATTTCCGTCAAAGACAGCGAAGGAAACCAGGCTGTTTCTTATGCCTATGATACGGAGGGAAGCCTTAGTAAAAGGCAGGCGGCAAACGGACTGAAAACCACGTATGGGTATGATTACCAGAACCGCTTAACCTCTATGACAAACGAGACGGGAAAAGGTGTGGTTTCCAAGTACAGCAGTACCTATCTCAAAAACGGACAGAAAGCAGAAGAAGTTTCCACCGTTATGGATAAGAATGGAAAGAGCACGAAAAAAACGGCAGCCTACACCTATGACATGCTTGGCCGTATTACCAGAGAAACAAAAACAGGAAGGGAAGATATTTCCTATACCTATGACGCCAACAATAACCGGAAACAGATGACAATCGGAAACAAGACAACCGCTTATCAGTACAACAAAAACGACGAACTGCTCCGCACCGATACGCTGCATACCGACACGGAGAAGAACGATGTGGTAATTTACAAAAATGATAAGAACGGGAACCAGCTTGCTACCGTGAACCGCTCTGAAATTCCGGCAGAAGCAAAGGATACGTCTTACATCGATGTCGATGTGACGCTGGGAGACAATCAATTGAACGATAACGTAGTAAACCATTATAATGCTTTGAATCAGCTGACCGAGACGCTTACGAAAAACTATAAAGTAAGCTTTACTTATGATGCCGAAGGGCTTCGTACCGGTAAGACGGTAAACGGAGAAAAAACGGTTTATGTCTGGGACGGAGACCAGGTGGTAATGGAACTGTCAAAGGGAGGAGCCGTACAGAAACGTTACATCCGTGGAAATGATTTAGTGTATGCCGATAAAGGAGAAAATACGGAGAAAACGTATTATGTCACAGATATGCACGGCAATGTAGTGCAGCTTTTGGATGAATCCGGAAATGTCACAAAGACGTATGAGTATGATTCCTTCGGAAACGAAGTAAAACCGGAGAAAAAGGATGAGAACCCGTACCGTTATTGTGGGGAATACTACGATAAAGAGACGGAGGAAGTCTATCTGCGGGCAAGATACTATGAGCCGGGAGTAGGAAGATTTATCACAAGAGATACCTATACCGGGGAAAGTGATGAACCGCTGAGTCTGCATTTGTATACATACTGTGAGAATGATGGGGTGAATATGGTGGACCCGAGTGGGCATGATGCGATTTGGTTGCAACAAACGGATGGTGCACTAGGATTTGGACATACAGCAGTGGCAATAAAACTAGGAGATAGTAATTGGGTTTATTATTCTTTTTCTTCTTCAAAACCGGATGATTTACTTGGAAATGTTTTTGGAAATAATAATGGGAAATTAGACGTTAGATTTTATTCGGTAGATTATTCAAAAAAATGGAAAGAGTATGTGTCGCCTAAGGGATTTAGTAAGAAGTCTAGAAAAAAGTTAGATGATAGGATTTCTTCAGCAAAGGCTGTTATTGAACAGGGAATGAAAGGTGGTATTAATTACGATAAGCATATTTTTTTGGAGGGGAACTTTAAAAAAAGCTATCTTTATTTGCGAAAAAAGGCCAATATGGTTCATCAAGGCAAATTTAATTATAGTTTATTAAAACAAAACTGTAAAAATCTTGTTGTCGACGCTTTGAAGAAGGGGGCATTAAAGTTTAGACCAAGACAATTCAGAAAATGTTTGAATAAAGCAAGAAAAAAACTATATCCTAATGATGCATTTAAGCTTGTTAATCAGTTTATATTATCTTATCCTAAGATAACAGCGCTAAGAAAATAGAAATATTGAGAAAGGGAGGCAATATATAATGAAAAGAGTATATATTATAGCAGGGGTAATATTTATATTAGTGTTTATGGTGTGGGAGCTGGGAAGAATTTGCTATAATGTGGACTTGGATTCAATATTAAAAAAAACCGAAAATAGTTTATTAGATACATCGCAGGAAAAAAATCAATATCTTAATTATCAGATTATAAATGGTAATTTGTATTTACAAAAGGAAGATGGATTATATCAATATAATTATGAGAATGGTGAAGAAGAAAAAATATTAGAAAACTCGATGGAAGATTTTATGATTATAGGAGATAAAATTTATTATACTAAAGTAAATAATAATGCAATTGAACTTTACAATTGTTTGAGTTTGTTTTGCGAAAATATAGGAAAAGATAACAGTAAAAAGCTTGTCGGCAATATAGAAAATTGTATTTTTAATAAAAGTTTTGTGCTTTTCTGTAGAAAAAAAGAAAATGAACTGAAAGTATATCGTTATGACATAGCAACGAAGAATTGTAAAATTATTGTTTCTTTGTCACAGAATATTATAAATAAAGAAATGATGTTTGTGATACAAGATAACATTATTTTTGGAGAAAATGATAGGAGCAAGATATATTCTTACAATATGAGAACGAAAGAGTGGGGGGAAATCTTTTCTATACCGTTAGATGGACAAGATTTGTTTTTTTACGTAACAGGTGTTCAAGTAATGAATCATTATTTGTATGTTCAGGGGGAGGTGTGTGATAGCACAAAATCAGATATTGCAGGACCTCATGTTGTTACAGATAATAAGTCGAATGGAATTTGGAAAATAGACATAGAAACGAAACAGCGGCAGCATATTTCAAAAAATATATGTGCAGGTGGAATTTATGTTTTGAACAACAAATTGTTCGGTATTAATAATGGAAAGTATGTGAATCTTTCATAATGGAAAAAGTGTATTGCAACATTTTTGAAGGTTAAATTGTTGTGTTAAAGAAGTTGATTTATATGTAAGGGGGTGTCCTTGTTAGTGTCAGTGGGATAATTTACATAATAAGAAAGTGATTGTACGGGAAAAAGAATAAAATGAGTGAATTTAGCAAGTTGGATAATCTTTTTTAGCTATAAGGAGGCACAGACGATTACCACCGGTTATGAAAAGGAAATCAATCCGTATTCTTATACCGAAGAAGTTGACCCGGCAAATTTTTACGACCAGTTTAATGATTCGGTGTTGAGTGAAACAATTACAAAAACCGTAACGGATGCCGAAGGCAATAACCTTTCCCAGACGACTAGTTATCTTCGGGGAAAAAATAAAACGGAAACCGTTACCACGTATGAAAATGATGACTTTGGCAGAACGGTCAAAGAAAACACGATTCAGAAAAAATATCAGGATGGCAGATGGCTTCCGTCTTATGAGACAGAGGTTTCTTATACTTACGATGAAAATGGAAATGTAACCGAAACCGAGACAAAGAGTCGAAAAGAAGGGGAAACCGACTGGCAGACCCAGAAAACAAAAGCCGTCTATGACAGTAAGGGACAGGTTATAAAAGAATACAGTCCGCGCGGTGTTAAAGAGAACGTGGCGGCAGCATACACTTATGACCTTTTGGGCCGTAAGATCAAAGAAGAACTTCCACAGAACAAGACAGACGGAAGTGCCGGTTACCAGACCGTAGTAAATGAATATGATAAATCCGGCAACCTTGTGGAAACAAAAGAGCAAATCGAGGGTGACAAGAACAAAGAAATCGAGTATACTTATGATAAACAGGGAAATCTCGTTCAGGTGAAAAGCAGTCTGGAAAATGAAAAAGCACAGTATGTCCAGTACGTCTATGACGAACAGGGCAACAAGGTGCGCCGGTTTACCGGCATGACCGGTCCTTTGACAGTAACGGTAGCGGCAGTTGAAAATGCCAAAGACGATGCCGGTAAGGATACCTTTACCTATGGCGGTAAAACGTATGCCGTTTTGGTAACCGGGAAAAAGAAATCCGATACCATCCGGGAAACAAAGTATGTGTATGACACGAAAAACCGTCTGGTTTCTTATACCGACCCGGAAGGAAGAACGGAAACGTATACTTACGACTGCAACAGCAACCTGACGAAAACCGTAGATAAAAACGGAAATACTTTGAAGAACACATATGATAACAAAAACCGGCTGACCGAGAGGACAGCGAAGGAGAAAAAGACCGGAAAAGAAACCGTACATACTTACCGCTACAACGCCTATGGAGATGTGGCAGTGCAGGATGATACACAGTTTGTGTATGGCGATGTATCCGGCCAGGTCACAAAAGAAACGACCAAACTGACAAAAAATAAGGATGTCGTAAAGAATTATACCTATGACAGTAATGGAAACAAATCCACCTTTTCCGTAAAAGCAGGGGAGGATACCAAACTTTCTCTGTCGTATGAGTATGATGGCAGTTCCCGACTGATTTCCGTCAAAGACAGCGAAGGAAACCAGGCTGTTTCTTATGCCTATGATACGGAGGGAAGCCTTAGTAAAAGGCAGGCGGCAAACGGACTGAAAACCACGTATGGGTATGATTACCAGAACCGCTTAACCTCTATGACAAACGAGACGGGAAAAGGTGTGGTTTCCAAGTACAGCAGTACCTATCTCAAAAACGGACAGAAAGCAGAAGAAGTTTCCACCGTTATGGATAAGAATGGAAAGAGCACGAAAAAAACGGCAGCCTACACCTATGACATGCTTGGCCGTATTACCAGAGAAACAAAAACAGGAAGGGAAGATATTTCCTATACCTATGACGCCAACAATAACCGGAAACAGATGACAATCGGAAACAAGACAACCGCTTATCAGTACAACAAAAACGACGAACTGCTCCGCACCGATACGCTGCATACCGACACGGAGAAGAACGATGTGGTAATTTACAAAAATGATAAGAACGGGAACCAGCTTGCTACCGTGAACCGCTCTGAAATTCCGGCAGAAGCAAAGGATACGTCTTACATCGATGTCGATGTGACGCTGGGAGACAATCAATTGAACGATAACGTAGTAAACCATTATAATGCTTTGAATCAGCTGACCGAGACGCTTACGAAAAACTATAAAGTAAGCTTTACTTATGATGCCGAAGGGCTTCGTACCGGTAAGACGGTAAACGGAGAAAAAACGGTTTATGTCTGGGACGGAGACCAGGTGGTAATGGAACTGTCAAAGGGAGGAGCCGTACAGAAACGTTACATCCGTGGAAATGATTTAGTGTATGCCGATAAAGGAGAAAATACGGAGAAAACGTATTATGTCACAGATATGCACGGCAATGTAGTGCAGCTTTTGGATGAATCCGGAAATGTCACAAAGACGTATGAGTATGATTCCTTCGGAAACGAAGTAAAACCGGAGAAAAAGGATGAGAACCCGTACCGTTATTGTGGGGAATACTACGATAAAGAGACGGAGGAAGTCTATCTGCGGGCAAGATACTATGAGCCGGGAGTAGGAAGATTTATCACAAGAGATACCTATACCGGGGAAAGTGATGAACCGCTGAGTCTGCATTTGTATACATACTGTGAGAATGATGGGGTGAATGCATGGGATCCGAGTGGACATAAAATTAAATTGGCAACCAAAAGTAAGAAAAAGAAGAAAAAGATATTAACTACGTTGTATAAATTAACTGGTAATAAACTCAAAATAATGAATAAGGGGCATTATAAAGGATATGTATTATTTAAGAAAGCTGCTTTTTCTCCACCTTTAAAATATCCGAAGTCTATGGATTTAGTAATTAGTATTATGATCTCAAATAAAATATGTAAAATTACATATGATACAAAAAAGGTATATTATACAAAGTGCAAAAACATAGAAAATGCTTCCAATGGAAAGGGTACTAGTGTAACCATTAATTTCAATCCTAAACAAAATGTTAGTGTACTTACATGTGTATACAACAAAAAAGAAAGCAGGTATGAAAACAAAATGAAAAAAATTCCTGCATATATTGCTTTAGGCCATGAATTAATACATGCTTATATAGATTTTGATGGATCAAATGTTGGAGTTGGAACATATTCTAATGAGTATAAAACAGTAGGGTTAAGTAAAGAAAATTATCCTTTTACTGAGAACGAGTTAAGGGAAGAGCATGGTTTAGGAAGGCGCCTTGAGTATTAAAATAAGACTAGGGAGAGATTAATTTGAAAAAAATATTTATATTATTTATTATAATAGTAAGCATAATCAGTGTTGATTATTATTTTCAGAGTATATATGTTAAGAATAATGAGACATATTTGGTATCTGAAATAATGCCTACGATATCTTCTGGTAAGATGTTAAATTTAAAAGGTAGTTCCTCAATTATAATAACCATTTATCCTGCCATTATGGAAGAAGATTCCTTTCTAATTGAATTATTCGATAATGGTGAGATAGAAACTTCAGTAGGTAAAGTAACAAAGTCGGCATTTTACGGAGAATTTACAGGCAATAAAAATGATGTATTCCAAATGGTCAAAAAAAAAGGAAAGAGGACATTAAATAGCAAAGAAGCCAAATTAATTAATGAGATGCTTTACAAACTGGATTTTTCAAATATCAATAGAAAAAATCTAGAAAAGAATGTTGCGGATGACGCTACACAAAAAATGATATGGATAAATAATAAAGCATATTATTTCTGTGGTACGTTACCAGAATATGATGAGGCAACAGATTTTATTGAAAAAATTATTAATCTTTCATCAATTCCGATTTCAGTGTAATTATCTGGTATACACGAAAGTGTAAAAAATGGTAAGGAAAATCGGATATAAAATAGATGTGGCAACACAGGATGATACTACCTTTGTCTATGATGATGTATCCGGTCAGGTGACAAAAGAAACCACAAAACTTACCAAGAACAAGGATGTAGTAAAGAATTATTCCTATGACAGCGCCGGAAATAAATCTGCATTCAAGGTAAAAGTAGGGGATGATACATCCAACAGATGGGAAAAAAGGCAAAAAAAATGAAAAAGACAAAAATTATGGAGTATTTCGTGTTTTAGATTATGCATTATGGAAAGGAGTAAGATGATGAAATATATGTGTTTGAAAATGTGTGTTTTCATATTTGTGATAGCAGCAGTATCAGGTTGTGGGAAAGTTGAAACCAAAGATGCTAAAAAGAAACCAACAGAAACAAGCGAAATACATAATGAATATTTTCCATATACAGAAAATTGTCAAATAAAAGTTTCCGGGCGGTTCTATTTTTCAGATTTATTGGAAAAAGAAACAACGATGTTTGTCAATAGAGAAAGAAAAGGCAAAAGGGGAGAAGTATGGCACATTTTTTTTCAGCGGGTGGAGTATGATTCTTATGATAGCGATGGACGATACCACATGCCGAAGGAATGCTTAGATATGTACTATTTTTTGGTCAAGCAAGATAGGATATACTGGTATCGTATGCCACATATGCCGGATAATGAAATGAAAACTTTTTGTGAGGAGGGGCGAATACCAGAAGAATACACTCATATTATTTGCCAGAAGGATGAAATGAAAGATGTTTTATCGGAGGAAGAATCTGGTGAACATGAGCGAATGTTGATTTATGGGAAAAAGAAAGATGTTAGACAGTATAATACATGGACTGTAAAGAAAGATTTTTCAGATGTACTTAGCATATGTACTGTTTCGTTTAAAAAGAATATTGGACTTGTTGCGTATAGTTGTTCCTGGACAGCAGCTGGAAAAAACACTGTTGAGCTTTGGGATAAAAGATATGTTTCGAAGCGGGCTAAAAAAAGTTTCAAGTATAATTGATAGAGGAAGAAGATGAGCTGGAAAAAGATTTGCTATGTGGATGTGACAACAAAAGCATGGAAAATACAACACATAATGTGAGTATGCACAATTAATACATATTATTGAAGAAATGCAAAAATTAAAGAGAGTAAGGGGATTGGATTGTATGAGTTTAAAACGAATAAAACTGATGCTATTTAGCGCAATTATACTTGTTGGATTGTTTTTCTTTATACAGACACATCAAACAAGGAATGTTGAGAAACAAAAAACAAGTAATATTGTTGGCAAATTGCTAATAGACACCACTGGAAAAGAGGAACCTATTGTTCTTAATCCATTTGAGACAAAAAATCATAGAACAATGATTTTACCTTATTTGAAGGAAGAACAGAATGAATGTTTAATAGATTTATCTTTTTTAGGTTTTGATAAGAAATTAAAATTAACAGCCTATGATATTGGATATATTACTGAAAATAATGAATCTTCGTGTATACAAGTGAGTTCAAAAGGAGGGGTGAATGCGACGGATTCAAAAGAGAAAAAAAGCAATGGAAATTGTTTAATTCTTGTGGTTAGTAATCAAATTAAATCTATAGATTCAGACAATTACATAGTTGTATTAGATTATCTGAATCACAAAAAATATATTTATAAGACTGATTTGCTTTTTTCATGGGTACGCAGACCTGTGCTTCAGTTAGCGGATATTACAGGTGATGGCAGGCAGGAGATTATCGTTTCAAATGTAATAAATGGTAAAACCGGCACATCATGTGAAGTTATACGATATGACAAGGGTAATGACGTTCTTAAATCCATTTATGCAAATCCAAAGAAGGCAGATGCTGAACATGTAGGAAAACAGATAAAATATTTTTCCGGGTATCTTATCGACAATTATCGAGCTGTACTTGAATGTAAAAGGATTGGATACAGTACCACTTTTTCTATATTAGATTCTGGTTATAAAAAAGAGGATTTTGAAATTGATAAGGCACCGAAAGACAAAATGGATGATATAATGCAAGATTGTAGAGTTTACCAAAAGGGTAAACTGATAAAAAATGGAAACGATGTAAAAATACAAATGGGACCATTAGATGAGTATGAAGGGATTCAGGTGCATGTGAGTTCTAATGGAGAAAAGAGGATTAGATTAAAATATTATATTCGTATAGGTAGATGGAATACTATTGCTATAGCGTATGCTTATATGGACTATGATAAAAATAATGATTGCTTAAAGATTGCAGATGCGGTTATAGAAACATCTAATCTTGAGTAAGTTGTTTGCAGTGAGAAACCATATACAGTACCACAATAAAGCGGCAGCCTGCACATATGACATGCTTGGTTGTATTAGTTTAAGTGAGGTGAGGATGTTATGAGAAAAAAATGTCATGGCTTAATTGTTTTTGTAGTATGTGTTGGCAGTGTTTTGTTATGTTATTTCTTGAGGAGAAAATATATTTCAAAAAAGACAAAGACATTTTATATGAAAAAAATGATTGAATAAAGTGTATTGCAACATTTATGAAGGTTAAATCGTTGTATTAAAGAGGTTGATTTATACGCAAGGGGGATTCGGATGAAGAAAACAATTTTAAAAGTTATTATCCTAGCATTTTTTATATTATTGCATAAGGATACTGTGTATGCAGGGGACGAAATATCTTTTACGATAAATAATGAACCACCTCAAGATGCATTGATTATTGGCAGGGTAAGTGAGGTACATAACAATCAAAATTTTATAAGTATTGATGTTGTGCGAATTGTTGTGGGGAAGATTTGCGAAGACCATGTAAATTTGCAAGGGGTGGATACTGCAAAGTATAAGAAGGGAGATTGTATTCTCTTTTCGGCAAAATTTATGGAGAATAAAGATGGTATTACACAATGTCGTGCTGTATATTACTATTACAAAGTTGCTCTTAAAGCAGATAATAAGGTTCGCATTTTGCCAAGTAAGGACGATTCAAGGGTACTTGCAGCAGAATTAGAATGGTTTGTAAATACGGGCGAGCAAAGAGTGAACGAAGAAATATATGATTATGATAAGGATAAGTGGTTAAAAAATTCGTTTGATAAACGTTATACTGCCCCGGATGTAAAGAAAGAATTGCAGAAAAAAAGAATACGATTTTGTGTGGTGGGTGGCATCTTAATTGTTTTAGTTGGTGCTTTTTGTATAACAAAAAGGATGCACAAAAAAAGATTGAAGAAGCGGGAATAGATGATTCAGCAATTATGTTGAGAATGTCGTTTGTAGTTTGAATCGAATAAAAGCAATTTGTGGAAAATACTTTGCTGATGAATTAGCTGAGTTGTGTGACAAGTATGGAAAGTGCTAAATTAATTGCAGGAAATCAAGATAAATTGACAAAATCTGTGTTTATCAATATAATAGACACAGATTTTTCAATGAAAGATTATGTGGAATGGTAAATTCAAGTATATGGATTTGTGAGGAGGCCGTATGCGGCGATGAAAGAGAACACGGAGCAGCTTTCGAGTGAGGAAAAACAATATCGAAAAATGACGGAAGAACCGGTGTGCCGGTTAATTATGAAACTGGGGCTTCCGACGACAATTAGTATGTTGATTACGAATGTTTACAATATGGTAGATACTTGGTTTGTCAGCCGGCTTGGAACAAGTGCGACCGGAGCAGTTGGTATCGTGTTTGGTCTAATGGCAATTATTCAGGCATTCGGTTTTATGTTTGGACAGGGCGCAGGAACAAATATCAGCAGGGCTTTGGGGGCACATAAAAAGGAGCGGGCACGTGTATTTTCGGCAACAGGCTTTTACTTGGCGCTGTTTGCCGGGACAGCCGTTAGTGTGTTTGGTATTCTCAATTTGGATGGTTTGTGCCGGTTACTGGGAAGTACAGAGACAATTTTACCATATGCAAGAATATATGCTTTTTATGTTTTACTTTCTGCACCGGCGATGGCGACAGGTTGTGTAATGAACAACATTTTGCGCTATGAGGGTTATGCAAGTCTTGCGATGATTGGTCTGGTATCTGGTGGTGTGTTGAATATGGCTGGAGACGCATTTTTCATGTTTGGACTTCACATGGGAGTTCGTGGTGCTGCTTTATCGACTATGATTTCACAGTATATATCTTTTGGTATTTTACTGTATTTTTTGTTGTGCGGTAAGACACAAAGCAGTTTGTCCATTCGGTATTTTACGAAGAAAGCAAGTGTCTTTGGAAGTATTCTTGCGTCCGGTTTTCCAAGTATGGTGCGTCAGGGACTTGCAAGTATTTCTACGATGGTATTGAATGCACAAGCGGCTGTTTATGGAGATGCGGCAATTGCTGCGATGAGTGTTGTGTCGCGAATTTTTATGTTTATTTTCAGTGTGGCACTCGGAATTGGTCAGGGATTTCAACCGGTTTCGTCGTTCAATTATGGAGCAAGAAAATATACGAGGCTGCGCAAGGCGTTTTGGTTTACCTTATTTTTGGGACTGGCTAATATGGTAGTATTTACAGGAGTGGTGTTTGTTTTTCGCAGCGAGATTATCATGCAGTTTTTATCCAATCAGGATGCATATGATATTGCGTATTATGCGCTTGTGATTCAATGTGCATCACAGGTGGCAGTTCCCTTTAGTGTCTGTGCCAATATGCTGTTCCAATCCATTGGTAAAGCAGGGAGAGCAACGATTTTAGCGACATTTAGAAGCGGTTCAATTTATATTCCGATTTTATTAATTCTTGGCACGCTTTTTGGACTACGGGGGATTCAGTGGACTCAGCCGGCTACGGATATTCTGGCATCTGCTATATCAATGCCAATTGCTGTTATGTTTTTGCATAAGTTACCTAAGGATGGATTGGAAGAAGGTGTGCATTAGGAGGGGTGTAAGTTTACTCAAAACTCTGAATCAACCGAAACACCTGCTCAACGGCAGCACTTAAATTTTCTTTTGCATGGTTAAAGTCCATCGCTTCTTTCAGCGTTGTTACTGTGCGTAATATAGGGAAAAATGCGTCGATGCCATGTTGGTTACACAATGTGGCATCTTCTGCGACGCATCCTCCAAAAGCAAGAACTTTTTTCTCATATTTTTTTGCAATTTCTGCTACGCCAATCGGTGCCTTTCCCATTACTGTCTGTCCATCTAATCGTCCCTCACCGGTTATTACAAAATCAGCATTTTTTATAAATGATTCTAACTTGGTTTCTTCAAGAATAATTTTAACGCCGGATTCTAATACGGCATTTGTATAAGATAAAAATGCAAATCCAAGTCCTCCGGCTGCTCCGGTACCTGCCCGATTTGGATTGGCGCCGGAATACTTTTCTTTTGTCTTTTTTGCATAATTCATAAGCCATGTATCCATTTTGGCAATCATCGTTTGTGTTGCACCCTTTTGTGGACCAAAAACAGCGCTACATCCATTAGCACCACACAGCGGATTTGTTACATCGCATGCAATTCTAAATTTACATTCTTTCAGTTCTGGCATAACATGCTCATCGGTTATCGTTTCTATTAAGGCTAGTCCGTTTGCTCCATATGGAACTTGTTTTCCATCGGCATCTAAAAAGCCGTAGCCGAGAGCCTCGAGCATACCGATTCCTCCATCGTTGGTTGCACTTCCCCCGATACCAACAATAAATTTGCGACATCCCTTTTTTATCGCATCTCTTATCAGTTCCCCAACGCCATATGTTGTCGTGTGAAGTGGATTTCTATCGGATTCGTTTACCAACGTGATTCCTGCGGCTGCGGACATTTCAATAATTGCCGTATTGCTTTCTGCAATTCTGCCATAAGAAGCCTCTATCATGGAGCCAAGCGGTCCTGTGACATTGACTTTTTCGATTGTTCCGTTCATTCCAAGGGTAAGGGCTTCTACCGTTCCCTCTCCGCCATCTGCCAAAGGGCAGACAGTTACCTCTGCATCGCGAAATACGCGGTGTATTCCTTCCGAAACGGCATTTCCTGCCTCTAAAGAACTTAAACTGCCTTTCATAGAATCCATGGCAATGACAACTTTCATACGATGGCCTCCAATGTGGTTTTGTGATGTAAATTTATTATAACACACTAAAAATATGTGTAAACCATGGAAGTTTTTTCTGCTTTAGATTTGCGCATAGAAAAGGGGAATGGTATAATAAATAACAAAAATTGGGGAGGCTTTACATGAAAAAGTATGTGTTAGCACTGGACCAGGGAACGACAAGTTCACGCTGTATTTTGTTTGACAAGCAGGGAAATATCTGCAGCATGGCACAGAAAGAGTTTGAACAGATTTATCCTCATGCGGGATGGGTGGAGCATGACCCTATGGAAATCTGGGCATCACAGTTATCTGTTGCGACAGAGGCGATGAGTAAAATTGGTGTGACCGGCGAAAATATAGCGGGGATTGGTATTACGAATCAAAGAGAAACGACGATTGTCTGGGACCGGCATACAGGACAGCCTATTTACAATGCGATTGTGTGGCAGTGCCGAAGAACAGCAGATGACATTGAAAAACTGGTGAAAGATGGTCTGGCCGATTATGTACGAAAGACGACGGGACTGATTCCGGATGCTTATTTTTCTGCATCGAAAATTGCGTGGATATTGGATCATGTTACAGGAGCGAGGGAGAAGGTAGAAGCAGGTGATTTGCTTTTTGGGACGGTGGATACCTGGCTGATTTGGAATTTGACGAAGGGTGCTGTTCATGTAACTGATTACACAAATGCGTCCAGAACGATGATGTTTGATATTCATAATTTGCGTTGGGATGAGAATATTTTAGATTATTTTCATATTCCAAAATCTATGCTTCCGGAGGTTCGGCCATCCAGCTGTGTTTACGGATGCACGGATTTGAGTCTGCTCGGCGGGAAAATTCCGATTGCCGGGGCAGCAGGAGACCAGCAGGCGGCTTTGTTTGGACAGTGCTGTTTTATGCCGGGGGAAGTGAAAAATACTTATGGAACCGGCTGCTTTTTGTTGATGAATACGGGAGAAAAAGCAGTAAATTCAAAAAATGGCTTGCTTACTACGATTGCAGCAAGTTTTGAAAATAAGATTCAATATGCGCTGGAGGGTAGTATTTTTGTGGCTGGCGCAGGTGTGCAGTGGTTGCGTGATGAGATGGAGTTAGTGAAAGATGCTGCTCAGACAGAGGCATTTGCCAATGCGGTGGAAGATACGAATGGTGTCTATGTGGTTCCTGCGTTTACCGGATTGGGTGCCCCGTATTGGAATCCATACGCAAGAGGAACAGTTGCAGGGTTGACAAGAGGCTGTAAAAAGGAGCATTTTGTGCGTGCTATCCTAGAAGCGATGGCATATCAGACTTACGATATTTTGAAAATTATGGAGCAGGAATCCGGTGTTGATATTGTCAGTCTTAAAGTCGATGGCGGGGCATCGAACAATAATTTCTTAATGCAGTTTCAATCCGATGTACTAGGTGTTGATGTGCTTCGACCGGAGTGTGTAGAGACAACCGCACTGGGAGCTGCTTATCTGGCGGGACTTGCCGTAGGTTACTGGGAAGATGTGGAAGATATCCGTAAAAACTGGGCACTATCTAAAACGTTTGCGGCAGATATGCCGGAAGAATTGCGAAATGAAAAATTAGCCGGGTGGAAGCGTGCCGTACGCTGTGCGCTTGCCTGGGCGGAGGAGTAGAATTGGAAAGGAGATTAAATAGGGCAAAGAAACAAGGTGGAGCGTAATGCAAAATCTGTTATTAGAATTTTTTTGTGGGCGATATTTATGATTAGTTGACCTGATTTTGAAAAATAGCAAATCAAGTCAACTGTTTTATAGATAAAAGTTGACTTAAAGGTCGCTTTTTATCAAATAGGTCATCAAAAATGACCAAGGTGAATGACTGTATTTAAGATAATCCAAATTTAGGTCAACAAATATATTGTAAAAGTTGACTTAATTAGAAAAAAAGTGGAAATAGGTCAAAGGAAGGCAGGATTTTGGTTGACCGCAAGAGAAGCTTTTGCGAGTTAGGTCAATGGGTGGGTTATGTATGGATAGGTGTACGGAATATAGTACAATGAGAGGCGCTATAATCTTGTTGACAGTAAGGAGATAATCTTAAGAACATACAAGAGAAGGGAGAGTTTCATATGACATTTTTATTATTGATATTTGGTTTTATTTTGATTGAAATGCCGATTGTGGCATTTCTAAGTGTAGTAAATGATGTTCATCAACCACTTCCAATTTTAATTATGGCACTTATTTGTACGGTAATTGATGTGTTTATAATTACAAACCGAATTACATTCCATAAAGCCAATGGAGGTAATGAGGAACGCATGAGAAAAATTCGGAAGGCTGTAAAAATTACTGCGATAATTATAGCGGTGTGTCTTCTTCCGGGAACTTGGTTTGTATCGGAAGAGGGCTATAAGGCGAACCGAAAAAAAGGTTCATCTTATGATTATAATTATTCGGGTTCTCATTCATCATATGATTCGAGAATTTTTGGCAGTTCAAGAGGCAAGAGTAGTTCATCGAGATCATCGGCTCAGCATGACGACGCCGATTCGGATGATACCAGTGCGTCTGATAGTGACAGTACAAGCTACTACCCAACGCAAAAACTGCAAGTAAATCAAAAGATAACAAATGGTGTTGAGGATTACGATGATCCGGATGATTATGCTTCTGATTATGCAGAAGAATTTGCATATGATGAATTTGGGTATGATGAAAGTGAAGAGGCATATGATTATGGGTACGAGGAAGCTTATGACTACTGGATGGATGAGAGAGGAGATGATGAAAGTGATTGAAATTATTATGAGTACACTAGAAGCAACAGTTGACATGATGGAACGATTGTCAGAAGAAAACTTGGTAAAGGTTCAATATGTTACTCGCCAACAGGCTAACGCTGGAAGATATAGAGATGCACAAGAGGTTGTTAATGATATAAGGAGGGGGGTGTTGTATAAAAATGATAAGTGATTCATTTGATATGGAAAGTGAAGCTATAATAACACCATCGTCTTTTTTTGGAGAAAAGGGGAAAATCTGCGATATTGCAATAGCAACATTTTCAAGAGAGATATTTCCAGCTGTTTTGAAACTTTTTGAAAATGAAAAGATTGGTGAGATGAAAGCGGCTAATAGAATAAAGCCTGTTTATCTATTGGACGTAAATAATCTAAAGATAGCTTTTTATCTTTCTGAAATTGGTGCATCTCTTTCGGGAACAGATATTATTGAGGTAAACTGGATGACAGGTGCCAAAAAATTCATTTTGTTTGGTTCTGCGGGTTCACTTGATAAAGAGACAACAAAGGGGAAATATGTTATTCCATACGAAGCATATCGAGACGAGGGAATGTCTTACCATTATGCATCTCCGAAAGATTATATACAAATTAAAAATGCGGAGGTTATGGAAAATATTTTTAAAGCATTAGAGTTGCCGTATGTAATGGGAAAAGTATGGACTACAGATGCGATATACAGAGAAACCCGGAACCTTGTTGAAAAAAGAAAATCGGAGGGCTGTATTGCAGTTGAAATGGAACTTGCAGGTATGCAGGCTGTATGTGATTTTTATAATATAGAACTTTATGATTTTTTGGTAACAGGTGATATTGTTGACCAGTTGGAATATACTTCTGAAGGATTACATGATGCGAATCATAATCTTGACAAATTTTATGTTGCTTTAAAAATAGCGGAAATGATAAATAAGGATTGATAGATTTATCTGCTAATCTGTTATTTGCAGGTTATTGAAAGGTGGTGCTTATTGATATGACCTACAGACAAGTAATTGCAAACAACGGAATTCCTTTCGCTTTAAATCTTACTAAAACAATTGAAACAAGGGATGAAATATCAGACGCTCAATTTGATTCAATGATGGAAAAGGGACTTTTACAGGCAAAAGCGAATGAATCAAAACCTGCTAAAGAAGTATTTGCAAATTTAAGAAAGAGGATTTAACATGTCAAAACCTTATGAAGGACGTTCTTCAAGCGTCCTGTCGCAAAGGAGCAAAAGTATTGCACAGAAATCCATTCCGGGTTTCTGTGTTTTTTTGTATGATTTGAGGCGTTTTGGCATGATTATATTAGCAGGTTATTAGCAAAAGATTGTTGAAGAAAATCTAAAAAAGGCATGGTATTAGTGTCATTCAAATGATATAATAATATAAAAAAGAAGGGATGTGCGTATACATGAATACAATTACACTTCCAAATGGCAGGACAATTCGTGTTGTATCACCAGAAGAACGAGACTCTGTTATTTCTGAATCGGATGCAGAAATGGACTATCGAGCAGAGGAGGCAGTAAAAGCCGCGCTTCATAGGGCAAAGGTTTGTAAGAAACCAATTGCACGTTATGATATGGATACAAAAAGAGCATATATAGAATATCCAAATGGAGAAAGAAAATATGTTGAATAGAAAGCCAATGCTATTAGTACTAGCTGGACCTAATGGATCAGGAAAGAGTACAATAACAAAATATTTTGAGATTCAAGGAATTTATACAAATGCTGATGAAGTGGTGGCATCAACAGGAATGGATAATAAAAAAGCTGCGGAATTTGTAGATAAGAAAAGATATGAGTTTATAGAATCAAAACAAGATTTTACGTTTGAGACGGTGTTATCTTCAGAGTATAAAATGAATATACTACGAAAGGCAAAAGAAGAAGGATACTTTATCAAATGTGTGTTTGTTTTAACAAATGATCCGCAAATTAATATTACGCGGGTTGAAACAAGAGTTCTAAATGGTGGACATGATGTGGACAAAGAAAAAATAATAAGCAGATACTACAAATCTTTGCGTCATATTAAAGAATTGATGGATATATGTGACATTTTACACGTTTATGATAATACAGGTGACAAACCTGTTAGAATTGTAAGAAAACATAAAGAGGATGTTTCAATTTTTGCTACTGAAGTTTGGACAAATGAGAAGATAGTTGAATTACTTAAGTAGTTGTTTTTGTATGATATAGTCTGGAAAACCAGATTTTTGTATGTTGTGTGTTGAAATTAAAAGAGAGGTGTTTACGATGACAGTAGATACAAATACAATAATTTCTATAACAGAAGCAAATCAAAATTTTTCCAAAGTAACAAAATTGGTTGATGAACATGGAACTGCTGTGATACCAAAAAACAATATGCCGAGAAACCATGTGATTGATTTTAGTAAGACGGAAAAGGTAGTTTCTACAGAAGATGTGATGGTGATATCGGAAAACTTAATGCAGAAAAATATGGAAGTGTACAAGGCACTTGGTAAATGATCAAGTGTACAAGTGGGAAATTTAAAAGTAGAGTGTAAATGTAGGTTAAATTAGTAGGAGAAAAATAATGATAACGTTGTATGATTGGGCCATTATAAATGAACCAGAGATTTTAGAAGAATGGGACTATGAAAAGAATAGAGATATTGATATAAAGAAAATAGCATCACATTCATCCCAAAAAGCATTTTGGAGATGTCCCAAACATAAGCATAGTTATTCTGCAAGAATAGGGAAAAGAGTACAAGGACACAAATGTATTTATTGCACAAACCGTGCAGTGTTAGAAGGATTTAATGATTTACAGTCACAATATCCGGATATTGCATTAGATTTTGATGAGGAAAAGAATGGATTTTGTGCTAAGAATATTACATATGGAAGTACGAAGAAAATATATTGGAAATGTCATGTGTGTGGATGTGAATGGATAACATCAGCAGCGCGAAGAACAAGAAATAACGCGAAATGTCCTGTGTGTGTAAAAAAGCAAAGTATAGCGAAGAGGAGGATTTCACAGGTAAAAAAAACGGGGGGACTCCTAAAATATCCCCAATTATTAGAACAATGGGATTACGAAAATAATGGTGATGTGGATCCACTTACAGTTAATATTAATGATAATAGATATTTCTATTGGAAGTGCTTAATTGGACGACATTCATTTCCATCGAAAATAGCACATAGAGTATTAAATAACAAGTGTCCATATTGCGAAGGGAAAAAAGTTTTAAAGGGCTTTAATGATGTTGAAAGTCAATGTGAAAACGTGATGGTAGAATGGGATTACGAAAATAATCAGATTTTGCCAAGTGAAGTCATATATACAGCAACAGCTCCCAAAATACATTGGAAATGCTATTTTTGTGGACAGAAGTTTTCCATAGAACCTAGAAAACATAGAGAGCCAGGATGCAAAATTTGTAAGCAGAAAATGCGCCACAAAAAGAAAAGATTAGAGAGAGTTTTAAATGAAGGGGAAATTGATAAGAATCAGTATTATGATATTTATTTAGATTGGGATTACGAGAAAAATAAAGAATGCGATTGGTTTTGGGAAGAAATGACGCCAACATTTACTAAAAAAGTATTTTGGAGGTGCCATATTTGTGGACATTCGTGGAAAACGTCTATGTATCGTAGAATACAGGAAGGAACGGGGTGTCCTGCTTGTAGTCATAGAGTGCTAGTACAAGGGATCAATGACTTGGAAACAGAATGCCCAGAATTAGCTGTTGAATGGAGTAGTAAAAATGAGAAAAAGGCAAATGAAGTGATAGCAGGGTCAGATACAAAATATCAATGGAAATGTCAATTATGTGGAAATGAATGGACGGCATCTATACATAACAGGAGAACAGAGGGGTCTAATTGTCCCAAGTGTAATGGTGCAAATACTTCCTTTGCAGAACAAGCAATTTTTTATTATGTAAAAGAGATTTGCCCGGATGCAATCAATCGGTATATCGATAAAGATGTGAATAAAGAGATAGATATTTTTATTCCTACACTTAAGTTGGGGATTGAATATGATGGATATATTTTTCATAAAGATAAAAAAGAATTAGATGATCGAAAAACCTTGCTATTACAAGAAAAGGGAATAAAATTAATTAGAATAAGAGAATATAAAAAAACAAAACTTCCAACATTGGATGTTAAACCTTATTTATGTTGGGATTATTTATATTCGTCAAAATATAAAGGGTTGGATAAAATAATTTGCAATATTTTGAAGAGCTTTGGCAAATATGAAACATCAGTTGATTCGTATTGTGATCGCTTTAGAATATTACATTTGTATCGACAAAAGGTTTTGGAGAATAGTTTAAAAGCGTCAGAAGCTCCATGTTTAAAACTGTGGGATTATGAAAAGAATTATCCGCTTTTGCCGAGTGAGATAAGTAAAGGATCAAAAATAGAAGTAAATTGGAAGTGTGATGTATGTGGATTTGAGTGGAGAAATTCAGTAAATGCAGAGCGAAAGTGTAAGGGCTGCAGACGTTGTAATAAAAGAGTAGCACATCAAGAATATAGCATTATGTCCAAGTATCCAAACATTGTTGAGGATTGGATTACAGAGATGAATGATAAGAGTCCAGAACAGATATTGCCAGATACACATAAAAAATTTTGGTGGAAGTGTAGTGTTTGTGGAAAGCCTTTTTTAGCAACCCCGACGCATTGGAATAAAGCAAGAAGATGCCGTGATTGTGGACAAGAAAAAGCAAGAGCAGCAAGGTGCAAACCGGTTGCGCAATATACGGAAAACGGCGATTTGATTAAAGTATATGAATCTGCCAGAATTGCGAATCAAGAAACGGGAATTAGTTACAAGATGATATCAAGTGCTTGCCACAAAAGAGGAAAAAAAGCGGGGGGTTATTTATGGCGATTTTATAATGCGGGGGAAGATTAAATGAATGCTCCTCAATATCATGTCAAAAAACCATGCTAGTTCAAGTGCTCGTTTCTCGCACTTGACCCACGGGCATGCGCCCTATAGAGAAGAGAAGTCATAACACCAAATTCAAGCAAGCTTGAATGGTGTTAAACTTCTCTTCTCTGCATGGCTTTTTGGCTTCGCGAGTACGCCCAGTAGGAATCGAACCTACAACTGCCCCTTAGGAGAACTATGATGCGAGTTTTCAGTAGTGCTGGTAGGTTGTGCAAAAGTGATTGGAATGCCTGTGGCTTCGTTGGTTGATGCAGTTACGAGTTTTTTTGAATATTTTTCTTTTTTGTATGATTTTGTGGTGTTTTGGCATGGTTGTATTAGCAGGTTATTAGCAAGATTACCAACAGCAGATATTCATGTATGTTTGATAAAAAATATTTTTGCTTTTGTGCTTTTTTTCGATTTTGTTTCTTTTATGATGTTCCGCATGGATGATTTTGAAATAAATTCATAATCCGTTCGGAAGCCGAAAACATCATGCAGAGCATCTGTTAACAGAGTGCGTTTATACGAAGGAATATAACCGCTGTTTTTGCTTAAAAGCGTCATGTTCATCCCGTGGAGTGTTTCTAAGATCTGGCTGCAGGTAAATCCTTCTCCCAGTTTTTTCTCCAGAAGGCGGTAAACCGGCAGGTTGATATAACAGGTCAGAAAGTGCACGGTATACATTGTGCAGGGAATATTTTTGAATGGTGGTGAAAAAGATGGAAGCTACAGAATCCACAGGCTGCGGACGATACCATTGATGGGATTATTAATAAGAGGTATGAATGTAAAACTATGTAGGTATGGGAGGTGCTGGAAATATTATGTAAAATGCCTTTAAATGTAATCGTCTTATTTAATGGAGATGTATAATTTCTCGAAGCGTTACCGACAAACTTATTGATATTTTTTGTTATTTGGTATACACTATGTATATACCAAATGTAAGGAGGAATCTATATGCAGGCACAAGTGAAGGAATGGGGAAATAGTCAAGGGATTCGTTTATCCAAAGAAGTGTTGAAAAGTGCGGGAATCAAATTAAATGAATTCTTGGATGTTGAGGTATCAGATGGGGTGATTACTTTGGCAAGACAATTTCGGCATAAAACGTTGGAAGACAGAGCTGCTGAATACGATGGAAAGTTAATGCTTGACGGCGAATATGATTGGGGCGAACCGGTTGGAAGAGAGGTGTGGTAATGGCGTCTTTACACCAAGGAGATATTCTTAAGATTGAAAAAACAAAACATCCTGTATTGGTGGTTAGCAAAGATTTTTTTAATACAAGCGGTGAAATAATTGGATGTCCGATTATTAAAAATTCGACTGCGGGTCCACTTCATATATGGATGTCTACAGAAGAAAATGAAGGCTATATACAGTGTGAAAAACTGGCGTTGTTAGATATGTCATTTCGCGGTTACAAAAAAGTGGACAGATTGCCAATTTCAGAGATGATTAATATATCGGATGCTATTCAAGGTATCTTTGAATATGTTTAGGAAATAAAAGTAAATTCCAATTTGCATTGCTTCATTTTTCGCGATATTTCGTCGTGCAGTCAGCCCGGCAGAGCCGGACTGCCCGCGGACGTTCGTCCTATAGAAGAGAGTCCACTTATAGCCACATGCAAGTAAACTTGCGTGTCTATAGTGAACTCTTTTCTGCACTCCTCAATATCTTCGCGAGTACTCCCAGTAGGAATCGAACCTACAACTGCCCCTTAGGAGGGGGCTGTTATATCCATTTAACTATGAGAGCAAAATCCGGCTTATGCAGCATAAGCCGGAGATTTTTATTTTATCCGGTAATTACAGATATTTTTTCAAAACATCGACTTTATCTAATCTCTCCCAAGGAAGGTCTAAGTCGCTGCGGCCGAAGTGGCCATAGGCAGCAGTCTGGGAATAGATTGGTTTTCTGAGGTCGAGCATCTGGATGATGCCGGCCGGACGCAAATCGAAGTTCTCGGCAATGATGTCGACTAATTTGCTTTCCGGTAATTTGCCGGTGCCAAATGTGTCAATGCGTACGGAAGTTGGTGAAGCAACACCGATTGCGTAGGACAACTGGATTTCTGCGCGGTCACACAGACCGGCAGCTACAATATTTTTGGCAACGTAGCGGGCTGCGTATGCAGCCGAGCGGTCAACTTTTGTCGGGTCCTTTCCGGAGAAAGCGCCACCGCCGTGGCGTGCCCAGCCACCGTAAGTATCGACAATGATTTTACGACCGGTTAAACCGCTGTCGCCGTTTGGTCCGCCGATTACAAAACGACCGGTTGGGTTAATATAGAATTTTGTATCTTTGTCAATTAATTCCGCAGGGAGAACAGCATCTACGACATATTTGCGGATGTCTTTCTGAATCTGTTCCCAGGAAACATCTTCGCTGTGCTGCGATGAAACAACAACAGCATCCAAACGCAGTGGATTTCCATTTTCATCGTATTCTACCGTGACCTGTGATTTGCCGTCTGGGCGCAGGTAGGAAAGCGTTCCGTCTTTGCGGACTTTGGAAAGCTGGCGGGACAATTTGTGCGCCAGATAAATCGGATATGGCATATAATCATCGTCGGTTTCGTTTGTTGCGTAACCAAACATCATACCCTGGTCGCCGGCACCTTCCGATTCAATTTCGGAGTCCGTCAGCTTCGCTTCTAATGCTTTGTCGACGCCCATTGCGATGTCGGAAGACTGTTTGTCCAGTGCAATTTTAACCTGGCAGGTTTTTCCGTCAAAGCCCTTTGCGGCATCGTCATAGCCAATTTTACAGATTGTATCGCGAACGATTGCTTCAATGTCAACCGTTGCATTGGATGTAATTTCACCCATAACTAAAACTAAATCAGTAGTGACTGCTGTTTCGCAGGCAACACGACTCATCGGGTCCTGTGCGAGCATAGCATCCAAGATGGCATCGGAAATCTGATCACAGATTTTGTCCGGATGTCCCTCGGTTACCGATTCAGAAGTAAAAAGTATCTTACCCATGGTTTCCTCCATTCAAATTCATACGTAAATAACATTCTTATTCTACTATAACAGTAAAATATCGTCAAGTTGGAAAAAATGATAAAGTTTTACACATTTTTATTTTTTTATGTTATGATAGAAACAGACGGTAAAATAAAGAATAAAAAGTGATAAAGAGGAGAACTATGGCAATTCACATTTTTGTCATTTGCCTTGTTGTTTTGGGGCTTCAGAATATTATTTCCATAACCATTCATAAGAAGCGTTTTTCCAAACAGGTGGATGAATTACAGAAGCAGTTGGATGAAAAAAAAGAAGAATCTGAACTTGTCATGAGGGAAATGCTAAGCAATATTACCCATGATTTAAAAACACCCTTAACGGCGATACGCGGGTATGCCCAGGGAATATTAGATGGAGTGGCGGCAACCCCTGACCGCATGAACAAGTATATCAGTACCATAAGAAATAAAGCAGATGACATGGCAAATCTGGTAAATGAGTTGTCGTTGTTTGCTCAAATTTATAATAAAGAAATTGAATATAAAAAAGGAGGTGTCGAAATTGATGAATACATCAGCCGGTGTATGAGCAATTTGTCGCTTGACTTGGAAACCAGAAAGATTGATTTTTTATATCGAAATGATGTGGAAAAGGGAACGTGCCTTTATATTGATGAGGAAAAGATAAAACGAGTTTTTTATAATGTAATTGGAAATGCATACAAATACATTGATAAAGATTTGGGAATGATATTTCTTCATATTGAGGATGCCGGGAAAATGGTCTGGGTTCGAATTACCGATAATGGTTCGGGAATCGAGAAAGATGAACTGCCGCTGATTTTTGAACGTTTTTACCGAACCGACAGTTCCAGAAATTCAAAAACCGGAGGAACCGGACTTGGTCTCGCGATTGCAAAAAAGATAATTGAAGACCATGGCGGACAGATTTATGCGGAAAGCGAAAAGGGGAAAGGGACGAAAATTTCTTTTTCTTTGCCAAAGAAAGTAGACGAAAAGAAAAAAATATGATAGCATAGGATTAGTAGAATGGAGGGCCAGTATGAAGAAAATACTTATTGTTGAAGATGAATTACCAATTGCTGAGTTGGAAAAAGATTATTTGGAGCTTAGTGATTTTGAGGTTACGATTGAGACCGATGGCATTGAGGGCGAAGCAAAAGCAATGAGCGGAGAGTACGATTTGCTGATTCTTGATGTAATGCTTCCGGGACAGGACGGATTCGAAATTTGCCGCAAATACAGAGAAAAGTATTTGGCACCTGTCATTGTTGTTTCGGCAAAAAAGGAAGATATTGATAAAATCCATGGATTAGGACTTGGTGCAGATGATTATATGACAAAACCATTCAGTCCGAGTGAATTGGTGGCACGTGTGAAAGCACATATAAACCGTTATGAGTCTTTGACGGAGAAATCATCTGAGAAGACAGCAAAGAATGAGACGATTGAGGTTGGTGATTTAAAGATTGACCGCACCGCCCGTCGTGTATTTGTTCGTGGTGAAGAGAAAAATTTAACTTCCAAAGAATTTGATTTGCTTTACTTTTTGGCAAAAAATCCAAATCATGTATTCCCGAAAGAAGAGCTGTTCCAGCAAATCTGGGATGTAGGTCCGATTGGGGAAAATGGCATGGTTGGCGATATTGCCACCGTTACCGTGCATATCAAAAAAATTCGTGAAAAAATTGAGCAGGATACATCCAATCCGGAGTATATTGAGACCATCTGGGGTGTTGGATACCGGTTCCGCGCCAATTAATTTCAAGGATAAAAAATTTAAAATCGAAGATACTAAGGTAGCAGGCCGTATGGTCTGCTGCTTTTTATATTTACGGGAGGTGCGGCATGAAAACAAGAAATTTCATTTTAATCGGTCTTACGATTTTGTTGTGGTTTTCTTTTCGATTTTTGCTTCCGTTGACGCTTCCCTTTGTACTCGCCTATTTTTTTGCGAAACTGGTATCGCCAATGATACAATTTTTGGTAAATAAATTAAAATGGAGACGGAAAGTCAGTATTTTTTTAGTTGTTTTTTTTACGCTGTTGATATTAGGTGGATTTAGCGCTTATATCATTACATTAATTATAAGTCAGGGAATGCTGCTGCTGCAGAAAATACCGGTTTATGGGCAGATTTGCGGAAGAATGCTTGAAAAAATGTGCAGTCACTGCGACCGGATGCTGGAGCTTGCGGATGGAAGCAGTTTTGATTATTTAGAGGGTCAGGCAGCAGGGCTTTATCAGAAAATTGGCACGGATTTACTTCCTAAATTGTCCGGGTGTGCCATTTTTCTCGTAAAAAAGGGAATTGGAGCCATTAGTTCTCTGTTTATTTTCTTTTTGTCGGTGCTTTTAATTTTGCTGGATGACAAAATGCCTGCGGTGCGTGGGAGGCTTCGCCCATTTGTGCAAAAACTGCGTGGTGCCGGACTTGCTTATCTCAAAGCGCAGTCACTATTGTTATTCATTATTGCGGCACTTTTGGCACTTGGTTTTTATTTCATGGGAAATGATTATGCGATACTTCTTGCGATTGGAATTGCTTTACTGGATGCATTTCCGGTACTTGGGAGCGGCATGGTATTGATTCCGTGGGCGGTATTAAGTGTCATTGGCGGACGATATTATGATGCAGCAATTGTTACAACTCTTTTTTGCGTGGTTACATTTTTGAGAGAAATTTTAGAACCGAGACTGATTGGAAAAGAAGTGGGGATTAAACCCTTGTATCTGATTATTTCCGTGTACGCCGGAATCGAATTATTTGGCATCGGCGGTGTGATTTTGGGGCCGGTTTCTCTAACCATTTTGAAAGCGGTACGCGAAGAACTCATCGAACGGGAACGAACCTAGCGGGAAATCCAGCGGCTCATACCGGAGCCATGGTCTGAAAATGGACGTGTGTGAAAACCTAGTTTTTCGTAAAAAGGTTCTTTGTTCAATGCGGACATGAGGTTTACCATAATGGTCTCTCCCTCATCCACCTGACTTTCCAGCCAGGAAAGAACATGCTCAATAATATATCGTCCAAGTCCCTGCGACTGGTGCGATGGACGCACAATGACATCGCAGATAAAATAGACGTACCCACCATCTCCGACAACACGCGCCATGCCCACAGGCCGTCCGTTCTCTCTGGCAATCAGGGTATAGAGTGAATGGTCGAGGGCGATGCGGGCGCGATTTTCTCTTATGGTAATAAAATCTACGCTTGCACGAAGGTCATTATATTCATCAATTGTTATGGAATGATTTAATGTTATATTTTCTATGTTCATGGCAAGCTCCTAAAGTATCAGACAAACTGGTTGGTTGTTTCATCATACTGGTAGTCAATGGAATCCAATGTCTGACAAAGCTCTGCCTGATTCAGTTCATATGTCTGGCACAATTCTTCCAAAGTTGCAAATTGATCCCGTAATTTTGTGTTTACAAAACTAACTAAAATAATGGGGTCCTGTGGTACATCCACAATCAAACACCTCCTGTGTATTTTCATTGATTCCCAACTATCATACATAAAAACATAGTTTCTTGTCAACCCTATTAGAAGAAAGAATCTTTTTGGGAGGTGATTATGTCGCAGAGAACAGAATTTTCAAAGGATTTTAGCAAAAATAAACAGCGGATTGATGAGCTTTTGCAGATTGATAAAAGCTTTGATTTGCTGTACCGGGTGGTGATTATTGGTGGTAAAAAGGCTTGTTTTTATTTTGTTGACGGTTTCTGTAAAGACGAAATTATGGAGAAGGTATTAGAATTTCTCTATAAAATTAAACCGGAGGAAATGCCGGAAACAGCACACGATTTTTTAAATGAAAAATTGCCGTATGGTGAGATTGATTTAGTGCGGACAGAAAATGATTTGATTCAGAGGTGCTTATCGGGTGTTCCGCTTTTGATGGTGGATGGATACTGTGAATTGCTCGCAATGGATTTTCGAACATATCCGGCACGTTCGGTCGACGAACCGGAAAAAGATAAAGTAATGCGCGGTTCCAGAGATGGTTTTGTGGAAACCGTTGTGTATAATACGGCATTGGTCAGAAGAAGAATTCGTTCTACGGATCTTGTGATGGAAATGCATACAGTAGGAAAAAGTTCACGGACAGATGTCGTAATTGCTTATATGGGTAACCGTGTGGAGCCGGAAATGTTAAACAACATTCGTAAGCGGATTGACGCGATTGAGATTGATTCTCTTTCCATGAATCAGCAGAGTCTTGCAGAATGTTTATATCAGCACAAGTGGTATAATCCGTTTCCGAAATTCAAGTTTTCGGAACGTCCGGATGTCACAGCAGCCAGTATATTGGAGGGAAGTGTGGCAATTTTAGTGGATAATTCGCCATCTGCCATGATTTTACCGACATCGGTTTTTGATATTGTCGAGGATGCGGACGATTATTATTTTCCTCCTGTGACAGGAACTTACCTGCGGCTGTCGCGAATGGTCATTGATTTTCTTGCCGTTTTTATGACGCCGGTATTTTTACTTTTTATTATGCATCCGGAGTGGCTTCCGGAGTCCTTAAAGTTTATTCAGATTAATGACCCGGTGAATGTCCCCATTTTCCTGCAAATGCTGATTTTGGAGTTCGCCATTGATGGATTAAAACTAGCGTCGGTGAATACTCCGAATATGCTGAGCACGCCGCTTAGTGTCGTGGCAGGTATTATATTGGGTGATTATACGGTAAGTTCCGGCTGGTTCAATGCCGAAATCATGCTGTATATGGCATTTGTGGCCGTGGCAAATTACACGCAGGTCAGTTTGGAACTTGGCTATGCACTGAAGTTCATGCGGATTATTTTGATTTGTCTTACCGCTGCATTTGGTCCGTGGGGGCTGCTTGCCGGTACGGCGCTGGTAGTTGTTTTGATTGTGACAAACCGGACAATCAGCGGAAAAAGCTATATTTATCCGATTGTTCCGTTTAATGCGAAACAGTTTTTGCGACGGTTTTTCCGGGTAAATCTGCCGAGTTCGGAGAAATAAACGGCGTTATATCATGATATTACATGGAATGGATACAATAGCATGATACCTATCCCTTTCAATATAGTAGACATAGGTACCATAGTATTTTAACGTAATGTTTTCCACATTTGTGATTCCGTATCCGTGTAGCATTTCATCTTTTTCATGTTCTTTTGCTTGATGAGACAAGGTATTTGAAATGTGCAGTAAAAGCTCTTTACTAGTGGTACGGATGGATACTTCAATTTGTCTCGGAGCCGGCACTTGAATTTCACGGCAGGCATTCAGACAGTTGTCTAGCAGATTGCCCAAAATGATACTAAAGTCATAATCATCGATTTGAATGTTAGACAGGCTTACCTGGATGTCCGTCCGAAATTCAATGTTCTCTTTTTCGGCAATTGACATATGATTGCTTACAAAGGCATCAATAACCAAATTTCCTGTATTTATACGGTTATAGGATTGTTCAATGTCTTCCATAGATTTTTTTAAATAGTCTTCAATGACATCGTAGTTGCCTTTTTTTACACATTCTTCTATATAAAAATAGTGTTTTTTGGTATCATGCATTAAACTTCGTGTGTTACGGTATGCTGTAGAAATCTGCTGGTATTTTGTTGACTGAAAAGCAAGCTGCTGATTCAACTGCTCTTTTTCTTTTTGGAGACGGTTCACATTCAAAATATTGTCTAACAGATAATAGTTTACAACATTGATAAATAGCAAACTAGCAGAACCAATAAAGGACAATGAAAATGGATTTGATACCATTTCAAATTGATCCGGTATTGTCATCATGATTATGATAGAAACAAGTGGCATAATGCATATTAATAATGTGTATTGAAAGGAAAAAATTTTTTTCCTTTTCAAAAAAACGATATTTGTAATCATAATGAAAAGGAATAAAAATAATTTCGATACGATTGAGCAGACAACTGGATTTCCAAGAAGCTTTTCGCTTGTTTCTACAGGAAACAACTTAATGAATAAAAACGTAAAGACTTCTGCTAAAGTTGCAAATAGCTGAAATGTAATAGCAGCGAAAATACGATGAACAAACTTTCCCTCATACAAAAAAGATAGAGTAAATAGAGAAAGCAAACTGATTCCGGCCATTATATAAAAAGAATGGTTTTGCTTGGCATAGGAAAGAAACTGGGCTAAAAAGCCAAGAAGTCCTTCTATGCAAGCGAAAATAAAAAGAAAAAGCCAAAAAGGAACAGCCTCCCTTCTTTTTTTCATAATGGCATTAAAAAATATAATTATTAATGCCATATCAAATATTGAGCAGATGATATCCAGCATGCGTTTCTCCCTTCTAACGAACTTGATTAATAGATAATAATTTCTTTGAGAAAATACTCCGAAGTTCTTTTTCTTGTCTTCGACTTAGGGGAATTTTTTCATTGTTGCTCATAATCAGTTCGTTATCTTTAATGAAATGAATTCGGTTCAGATTCACTAAGTATCCTCGGCACGGACAAAAAAATGAATCCGAATTTAGTTTTTTCTCCCATTCGGATAAAACACCATAGGCTTCGATTGTTTTATACTCTAAAAAAATTTGTATCCGTTTCTTTTTTGCATTAATAGAATGGATGGCAATAATATTTTCTGCAAAAATCACTTCTTCTGCACCATCTTCTTTCAAAAGAAACGAAGCATTTTCACTTTCACGATAAGATTTAATAATGCGGAATAATAGTTTTTCAAAATCTTCAAAAAGAAATGGTTTTGGAAAATAGTGAAAAGCCTCCACATTAAAACTGTCTTGCATATACTCCGGAAAGTTACTAACAAAAACAATTTTTGCCATTCTATCCGGAATTTCTCGTATGTGTGCCGCTACTTCGAGACCACTTAGTTTAGGCATTTCAACATCTAAAAAGAGAATATTGTATCTTCCTGCTGAATCATATTTTTCCAAAAGTTTTGTGCTGTTTTGAAACGTATTGATTTCGAAATCAATGTCATGCTGCATTTCGTAAATATGTAAAAAACGTTGTATCACCTGAATGTCCTTTTCTTCGTCATCGCAGATTGCTACTTTAAATAACATGATGAATACGCCTCCTTCCTATTTTTGAACATGCCTGCTAAGATATTAAGTACAGTAATAAAACAACTTATGGTAATAAGTTTATAATAAATGGTACAATTTGTACAGCAAAAAGCAATTTCAGCAAAAGTTACAATACTGATGCATAAATAATTTTTCTTTTTTAATATTTGCTTCTCAGTCTCTGTAAAGCGTTTATTAGGGTGGTCTACCAGTGGTGTTTTAACAATAATAAATGCAAGGACCGAAAAAATTGTAAGCCAAATGACAGGGTGACCAGTGGGAACCAATGGTGACACAATAAGTGTTCCAATAGCACAGATGTACGACAGAATTGTGCATATCCATTGTTTCGATGCGTGGTAGCCGCCGCTGGTTAGTCGTAATCCTGTAAATAGTAAGAGAAAGAGAAGACAGGATGTAAATTTATTTGTAAGCAAGCCGAACAATAGAATAGTTACGGCAAATAGTATTTGTTCTAATAATGTGTTAATGCAATAAAAGAAAAAATCTTTTTTTTCTGTTTTATCGTTTGCCAAGGCAATATTGATGATTTTTTGTGTTAACCATTTTGTAAGTATCATAGATAATTCCCCCTTTTTTGTAGAATGTTAGTATATACTAAAAAATGTTATAAACAGAAAAAATGTGACGAGTGGTTAAAAATAAGGGACGAACGGTCAAATTGCCGTTCGTCCCTTATTTTTGACCACTCGTCACGGAAAAAGAAAAAAAGTCAAATTATATGATATACTGCAAAAAAAATAACAAAGGGGGAAAATACTATGTATTTCAAACACAAAAAATTAATTCAGAAAATTTGTAAGGGGATTTGTACAATGGCAGTTTTTGCGGCGCCAGTTGCTTCTGAATATTGTCATGTATTGTTTTATCAGCCAAAAGAACCAGAAGGTTTTAAGGAATTTCTGAAAAAGGAACAAAAGAAAATTTAGTAAATTATTTTGTCAGATTTTCTCCGTTTGGAACGTTATAGTAAATAGATACTTCAAACGGAGAAGATTTTGACCGTTCAAGGATGAAAAATGACCATTCGTGCCGGTTTTGGTTTTTGTGGATGGTTATATGCTATGATAAGAGTGTAAGGGTGGTGACAGAATGTATTCAGATATGATTTACAGAGTAATGATTGAAAAAAGCGTTCTTTTCATATGGTAGTGGAATACCGAAAAGAACGCATACATAAAGTAACAAATTAATTATATGATACAGCTAGAATATTGTAAAGAAAAAAGGAGAACGTGTAAAATGAAAAATAAAAAAATATTATCCACGTCATTATCACTAGGGCTTTCATTAGCACTTTTGATTGGTAATGTTTCAAGTGACATGAATAATGTAAAAGCAAAAGAACAAGGTGAAAAGAAACAGATTTATATGATTCAGGCATCTTCAGAAAGAGTGCTAGAGAAAACTTTGGAGAAATATGGTGAAGTTAAAACTGTAGCTGAGGTATCTAAAGATGAATTAGGACATGAGGGGGTTGCCACGGTTTCACTTAGTAAAAGGGAAGCGGAGGAGTTGGAAGAAAGCAATCACATTGTTACAATTGAAAAAGATAAGAAAGTTATGGGGTCCAAAGTAAAAAAAATTAATCGTAAAAAGATTGATTTGGAATGGAACAAGAAACTCATAAAAAGTGAGAATGATAAGAATGTTGATTCAAAGGAAAAGGTTAAGATAGCGGTTATAGATTCTGGAGTTGACTGGGGAAATGATATAGATTTGGAAGAAACAATTACTTTAGTTCCGGGTGAGGAGGAAATGAGTCCTCTTTTTATGGATGGTTCAGGCCATGGCAACAGTGTGGCTGGTTTAATTGCTGCAAAGGATAATGACGAAGGAATTACAGGAATCAATCCAAATGCTGCGATATACTCTATTAGGGTTTTGGATGACAATAATGAAGCACCTTTAAGTAGAGTAATTGATGGGATTTATTATGCAATTTCAAAGAAAGTTGATATTATTAATATGAGCTTTGGATTAGACTCATATTCGGAATCATTAAAAAAAGCAGTAGATACTGCAGAGGATGCAGGTATATTGGTGATTGCTGCAGCAGGAAATACGGGAGATAATGTTCAGTATCCAGCTGCTTATGATAATGTTTTATCTGTAGGTTCTGTAGATTCTGATGCAGAATTGGCAAAGAGTAGTGCAAGAGGTGATAAGATAGATGTTGTAGCACCAGGAGAATTGGTTTGCACTACAGGGCAATTTGGGGATTTACTTGTTGAATCTGGTACGAGCCTTGCAGCACCGCAAGTAGCTGGAGTGGCATCTAAGATTATGGAAGCAAATCCGAATGCTTCTTATAAAGATGTGAAGAAAGCTATTGTTAATGGGGCAAATTATAACAAATGCGGTTACGGTTTATTAGATGAAGAGTATACGGTTGATAATTATAATAAATTGGTAATGTCAGTCAAAAAAAATAACAGCATGACGAATAAAACAAAGGTTGAAACAGTAGAGGATACAGGGTGCGTAAAAGGAAGCTGGAGCATTGCTAATCATGAACGATTAATTGGGAGTGATCATTCGTATGTAAAAGAGGGAGCAAGATATCCAGATATTTCGACAAATACAAAAGGGTTGTCGGGAAATCCATGGTGGCATGGCAGTTATCATTCTAATTATGTGGCATCATATATTTATGCAACAAAGATTGCAGAAAAATTAGGTAAAGGAAAATCAGTATCATCAGCGACTATAGATCATGGGCTCTCTAATGTTGAGAAATCTCATATGAAAAATAGCGTGTCCTTATGGGCAAATAATACATCTAATTATTCCAAAGGACAAAAAAGAGCTTTTGTATGGGGGATGGCTGCACATACGGCAGCTGATGTTTTTGCACATAGTGCTTATGTTAGGTCGGGAAATGCGTGGTGTCATTTAGCGCATGGTGGGAACCATAATAATATTAAATACAACGATTACGCAGATAAACCAAATAAATATGGGGAGCGATTTACTGCTGCGAAAAATGTAGTAAAGAAAATAATACAAAAATATGATGCTAAGTCAGGTGAGGGTTCTTGTGCTCAATTCAAAGCTATGACTAGTGTTGGCCAAACTTTTAGATTACGAAATCTTTGTAAGTATATAGAAACAATGAACTCATCTACAAAAGCTGATGATTTTAAATGTTTTAATGTTTCTTCAGGACCGTATAATGAGTATTGGGTGGGGTGATTGGTAAAGCAAAAGGTATTTAAGGCAAAAGACTTGACTAATTAAGGAGGCAAATATGAAGGCAAAGCAATCCGCATTTATAATGTTACTATTTAGCATATTGATTTTTGCTTGTGCTTGTTCAAAAAAGCAAACGAGAATACAGTCAAATGCAAATGTAAATATTGAAAAATTAATGTGGAATAACAATGTGGAAAAGTATGAGATGGATACAATTAAGTATTTATATAAGAAGTCATCTGACGGAAAATATGTATGGATTACTAAGGTAGAAGTTTCTGATAAACACACGTCAAATCAGTTGAAATTTCCTGAGAAAATAAATGAAAGTATTTTGGTTTGCGTTGGATTTGATTCAGATAATAGGGGTGAAAACACATCAGATGTTGCATACAATGTGTTTGGAGATTCGATTATGGATGGCGATGATTTTCAATATTCGAAAACAGTGAATAAAATACACAGCGTTGTGCTTCCGGACAGTGTCTGTTCAATCGAAGATAATGCATTTGCAGGCTTATATTCGCTGAGAAAAATAAACTGCCCAAGAGAATTGAAAAAAATTGGTGCTGGTGCCTTTGAACTGTGTTCAGGACTTACAAAGTTTAATATAGAAAAAAATGTTTCGGAGATTGGTTTGGGGGCTTTTGGTAATTGCGAAAAACTTAGTAAAATTTATGTGTCTGCTGACAATGATAAATATTGTGAGCAGGGTGGACTTATTATTGATAAAAAACAAAAACAGGCAGTTTTTGCTATTCCCGGAAGAGAAAAGATTATGATTTCGAATGGTTTCGAATCGTTTCGGAAGGGGTGTTTTGCCACTTGCAGAGTTAAGGAGATTGATTTGAAAAGCGATAATGTAGTGTTTGCTAAAAAGGGAAATTATATTTATCGAAAAGATAAAAAGGCATTGGCTGTAGGAGTAGTAAATGGAAATACGGCTGTGATACCAGAGGGGATTGAGGAATTAAATCAGGATTCTGTATTGATAGGGCAGAATATTAGCAAGATTACGATGCCGTCTAGTTTGAAATGCCTGCGGGGAGCTTGGATTGATATGGGAGACTTGGATGATTGTGTTTTTGAATTTAAAAGCACAAATCCACCTAAGATAGCTGCTCCGTCAAAGAATACTTCAATGGTGCCTGTTGGGCAGAAGATTTATGTTCCAAGGCAGTCAATTAAATTGTATAAGAAATGGCTGAAACAGAATGGAGAAAAAAGTGGTGTAATTAATTACAAATAGGAGGATTTTAGTATGAAAAAAACAATTAGAATAACAGTACTTACAGCATTATTATTAACGCTGTCCCTTGCATCTGCCGGCACAATGGCAGGTGCAAAGACAAAAAATGGTTTTACCTACAAGATAACAAAAAATCAGGTTAAAATCGTTTCATGCAGTAAGAATCAGAAACGAATTGTGATTCCGAACAAGATTGCAGGGAAAAAGGTGACATCACTCGGTGCCAATGTATGGAAGAAATCATCGAAGGTTCAAACAATTGTATTGCCAAAGTACTTGAAAACAATCGAAAAAAAACAGGCAGATTATGGTTGGGGGAATATTGCCAAGAAAAAGAATGTATTTTCTACGCCATTTACCGGATGCAGTAAGTTAAAAAATATCAAAGTGGCAAAGGGAAATAAATATTTTTGCTCTGCTAAAGGTGTTTTGTATACAAAAAACAAGAAGACGCTTTTGGTTTATCCGGCAGGGCGAACTCAGAAGTCTTATACGATTCAGGGAAAGACAACGCAGATTGGCGAGGCGGCTTTTGAGTATGCTAAATATTTGCAGAAGATTTCATACGGTAAAAAATTATTTTATATTTCAGACGGGGCATTTTTTGCGTCTGGTTTAAGAAGTGTGGAGCTTGCAAAGAATATTTCTAATGTTGGGTTGTATGCGTTTGCTTACAGTACGAAACTTCAAAAGGTGACACTTGGAGATAAGGTGGAACAAATTAACACTCCTTTTATCGGCTGTACAAATTTAAAACAGTTTCAGGCAGATAAAAAGGAAACCGGATATTATGCAGTAAATGATGTTCTTTATTATAAAGATAAAGAAAAAACATATATGAAATGCTATCCGGCAGCGAAGCAGGAGGATTCTTACGAATTTCCGGCTGGTGTAAATGGCGGCGGCTTGTGTTTTACTAATTGTCGTTACTTGAAAAAGGTTGTATATGCAAAAGATAGTATAATGGGGCAGGATTTTTATGAGTGCCACAATTTGACTGTGGTATTACCTGATGTTGTGGTGAATCCGGCAACGGGAAGTGAAAGTGATTCTTATGATGGTAAGTGGGAGCCGTTTAAGAATTGTACCAATTTTATTTTGCAGGGAAAAAAGAATCCATTTATGCAGTCGTATGCGGTAAGTAAAGGTTTTACTTATAGTATTGTTTGATGAATTTTAGTAAATGTGTTATGCAACTTATTCGCTGTCTCAATCGTATTATTTACGAAGAGGCAGCGAATTTACTGTAAGGGGGACTATAACTATGAAAAAAAGAATAATTAGAACATTAGCAACTATGGTTTTGGCGGTGTCGGTTATCATGCCGGGAGTGCAGGGTCTTGCGCAGGAGATGCAGTCCGTTGAAATGAGGTCTTTAGGTGAATTGACTGATGCAGGAGACAAACTGAAAAAAGAAGAATGGGACAAAATAAAAACATTTCGAGGATGGGGTCGTGAAGTTTGGAAATGCGGAGATTATACAGGTTTTTTATCAAATGATAAAAAGGCATTTTGGATTAACGGAATAAAAATTTCGGCAGATACGGTAGAGGTGAAAATCCCATCTGAAATAAATGGTATTAAAGTTACAAAGATAGGTGCATATGATTTTAACGCGGATTATTGCAGTATTTTTGAGAGATTTCCTTATGAAGAAGATAAAATGAGTGCGCCGGCTTATCGTGATGGTAGAAATATTACAAAAATTGTTGTACCTGAGGGAGTGAAAGTTATTGGTCAAAATACATTTGCGCACATGAAAAATCTTAAGCGTGTAAGTTTGCCACAGTCTGTAACAACATTGGAGCATAATGTGTTTTACAAAGACAATCAGTTACAAAAAGTAAATATTGCTGCCGGGAATAAAACATTTAAAGCTAAAAAGAATGTAATTTATTCTAAAAATGGTAAAAGTCTTTATTTGATTTATGGTAAAGTAAAATCAATAACTATAGATGCAAAAGTGAGACAAATTGTCGATTCGGAGAGCCATAAAGTTACAAATAACATCGGTGCGCTGGCTCGTGGCATAAAAGTGTTTATCCACAAAAAGAATAAAGTATTTGGGGCAGAGAATGGATTCGTTTATTTGAAAAAAACAGGCGAATTACTGTATTACGCAAATAAATCAAAAGACCCGGTATTACCAAAAAGTATTAAGAAGATTACGAAAAAGACATACTGGTGTACTTCCTATATTAACAAATTTACGTTATCTAAAAATGTGAAGTATGTAAATGGAAATTATCTGCCGGTGAGGGAAGGGTACCTGAGGAAATTTTATATACCGGGGAAAAATAAAGTTAAATTTGTGAATTGTGACGCCATTGATTTACAGTCTAAAGTCACTGTTTATGTAAATAGGCACCTAAAATCATATTATAAAAAGGTGTTTCGGAAATGTAAAAATGTAAAAGTGAGAATAGGATGAAAAATAAAATATTTGTTGACAAAGTAAGAAAAAATGATACAATTAAATCAAGTTTTTAAAATGTGTAAAAGGAGGAGGAAGCGATTAAGGTTTGGGGAGATTCAAAAGACAGGGAAGCCGCATTGCTGGACGATTCCATGCGGCGGGTTACATATGGGGAACTAAAGCAAAGAATAATCGACGTGGGTAGACATTTGAGCGTTAGACAGCTAGTCGTAATAGAGATGGGAAACAACATAGAATCTGTTGTCTTTTATCTTGGGTGTTTGTTTAAAGGAACTGTAGCTATTCTTGTACATGAGAATCTTTCAGAGTTTGAATTATCCGAGTATATTGAAAAATTTCAGCCAGAATATTTATTTTTGTTAATCTGACAAGTCGTTTTCAATTATGTATGACCAGACTGAAGCAACGGCAAGGATGACCGTGTTGCCATGGACAGAGATGCAGCGAAAAAAGGGTAGTGTCGGCAGGTTGCTCTTTAATGTGAGATTATGGTTATCTAGATGAAGAAGGGTGTTAATTATGAAAAAGGTTTTCTTTTTGCTTATTATGTTTACTTTTTTTATTGAAGCATCTTCTTGTAATAATTCACAGGGGGAGAAACATAATGAAATGAAAGTATCATCAATTGCTGAAACAAAGATACAAACAAAGGATTCTCCTTTTGATGTTGAAAATGGTGTATTAAAAAAATATCATTGGCAGAAATGTGAGGAAACGGAAAACGAAAAAGCGTTTATAACAAGAAATATGATTTGGGTGAACTTGGAACAGGAGAGGAATTATAACGATTTGGTTTTGGTCAAAATTGAAAGGAGATAAAACTTAATGAAAAAGTTAGAAAGTAAATGGACATATGCCGTATTATTACTACCCATGATTTTTTGTGTTTTTTATAGTAAGCTATGTGATGTTAACGCCATGATGAAAGAAAGCAGGTTGATTTTTGACCCATATGGTTCGGCGGGTATTACATGGGCATATTGGAATAGTATTAGTAAGATTACATGGATGCTTTTTCTTGCTTTAAGTTTAGTTTCTATTTTAACGGTAGTGGGGGCTTTTTGTAATTATAAAAGCGCAAAAAAAGCAGCCTATATCACGATTATTTTAAATACATGTGGTGTTCTGTGGCTGTTTATCTTAACACTTGCAGAGAAAAATACTGCTTTGATGCAGCAACTGGCAAAAATATTTGCCTTGCTTAGTGGTGTTAAATATTCGAAACAGGCTAACATTGTGTCAAATACGTATTTTACTGACAGAGCAATGGTATTAGGGATATTGTTTGCGAGTTTGATTATTTGCTGCATTATAATTGCAAGAACAAAAATCAAGGAAAACAACAACTTAAACCTCTGTAAAATTGTAGGATTTGGTTTGATTGTCAGTTTTGTTCGCTCTTTACTGCAACAGTATTGGCAGTCTAATACAATGATTAAGGTTTTAGGAGTTGGAAATAAGGAAAATCAAGAACTTTTTTCGCAGATGTTTCAGCTAAAAGGTGAGTATTCATGGTATTTTGATTTTCCAATTTTGGAATTGATTATAATGGCAGTCTTGTTGTGTACATTTGATAGAAAATCAAAAACCAAAAATATCATAACAGGTGGTGCGGTGGCTCTATTGATTCAGTCGAGTGTTATCTTGGGAACGATGTTGCATAGAATAAATAATTTACAACAAGTGTATCAAAAGGAACAGGAATTATTCTATTCAAAAACATTAAAAGCAGATGCTGTGTCACAGTGTATTGGTTTATTTGTGTTTGATTTTATTTCAATTTTTATGTTATTGCTTTTCCTGAAAAAAGAAACAACATTTTTGATGATAGGAATTGCTCAAATTTGTGTATTGCTGATAAGTGTTTTGTGTATGAAATTGACTGGGACGATACAAAATTACGGAATTGTAGTGGGTATTGTTAGTGCAGTAGTATTTATATGCTTGTATGTTATGAATACAAAACTACAAAAATGTAAAAGTGAGAATAGGATGAAAAAATAATGTAAAACAAAGGGACTGTCCCACTGAGACAGCCACCCCTTTTTTATCCTTCCATCAATTGCTTTTTAATCCAGGCAATTTCTTCTTTATAAGGTGGTGTTGATTTCTTTGGATTTTCCGGGTCTTTGATATACGGAGTCTCCAGAATTTTCGGAATCGTTTCAAAGCGCGAATCTCGAATAACCTGCATCAGGGCGTCGCTTCCTAAATAACCTTTTCCAAAATTCTCGTGGCGGTCTTTTGCTGCACCGAGCGGATTTTTACTGTCGTTAATATGGAAAGCAGCAATCTGGTCAAGACCAATTATTTTATCAAATTCCTTCATAACATTTTCGTAGTCGTTCACTAAATCGTAGCCGGCATCATTTACATGGCAGGTGTCAAAGCAGACACGAAGTTTATCCGGATGATTGCAGCCGTCATAAATAGCCTTCAATTCTTCAAAACTGCGTCCGATTTCTGTGCCTTTTCCAGCCATTGTTTCCAGTGCGATAAACACGGGAGTATCTTCGTTTAAAACTTCATTAAGTCCTTTGCAGATTTGTGCAATACCGGCTTCTGCTCCGGCACCAACATGTGCACCCGGATGTAAAACTAAAACGGTTGCACCCATAGCCGCTGTGCGTTCAATCTCTTTTGCCAGAAAAGTGACCGCCAGTTCATAGGTCTCCGGTTTTACCGTGTTGGCAAGATTAATAATGTAAGGTGCATGAACAATAAAGTTTGCCATGTCATGTTCTTCCATTAACTTTCTTGCCTGTGGAATGCATAATTCCGAAATATCTTTACGTCTCGTATTCTGGGGAGCACCGGTGTATACCATAAAAGTATTGGCATCATAAGAAAGTGCCTCTTTTACGGAATTCACAAGCATATCTTTGCCGCTCATTCCCACGTGAGAGCCGAGTAATAACATAAGAAATCCTCCTTTGGCACGCTGGGGCGTGTTTGTGATGTTCTTAGTATACACGTTTGGGGGTAATGTGTAAACAATAGATAAATTGTTTGTGCCAAGTGTTCATTCACTCTTTTTTTGTTTCCGTAATTCAAGAGAAAAGTTTTGTGTCTCGTGGGCACTTTCGCTAATGGAGCTGCGTAGCAGCAAGGGCACTGAAACTACCAGTGCCTCTTGCTGACGCGCTCCAAACCCGCGAGCTACAAAATTTTTCTCTTGAATTACTGGAATCCAAAGAAACTGGCGGTGAACATTTGCCACAAGCTAGAACTTTTGTGACTCAATCGTTCATTGTTTTACAAATACATTATGAAATGTTTTCTGAATGCAGTTATAAGATGATAAAGAAAAACTTAGTTTGGGATGATGGGGCTGTCAAAAATGTTCGTTACTAGTTCCTTTGCCTTCCAATAATTCCGTAGGAAAACTTTGTGACGAGTGGGTTTTGAGTGCGTCGGTATGTGTTGCAAGAAGTCCAGTGGACTTCTGTTCTGCAACGACCGAAGCGGAGCGTAGACCACTGGTAGTTTCAGTGCCCATACCGCTACGTACTCAATGAACGGGAGTGCCCACGAGACGCAAAGCTTTCCTACGGAATTATTGGAAGACAAAAAATGCCAACGAACACTTGCCTCCCCCTGCCACATCCATGCTTGACATCTCGTCCCATTTTACCTAAAATAAGAAACTAAGAAAGTGGCTTCATTTGCCACTTGACTTAAGAATTGGAGGAATATCAAAAAATGAGTAAGAAACCTTATTATTTGACGACGGCGATTGCTTACACATCGGGCAAGCCGCATATTGGCAATACTTACGAAATCGTTTTGGCTGATGCCATTGTCCGCTACAAACGTTTTCAGGGGTATGATGTTCGTTTTCAGACAGGAACCGATGAACATGGACAGAAAATTGAGTTAAAAGCACAAGAAGCAGGAATCACACCAAAAGAATTTGTAGATGGTGTTTCGACAGAGATAAAAAGAATTTGGGATTTGATGAATACGTCTTATGACCGCTTTATTCGTACAACCGATGAGGAACATGAAAAGCAGGTTCAGAAGATTTTCAAAAAGCTTTACGATAAAGGCGATATTTACAAAGGATTTTATGAGGGTATGTATTGTACGCCTTGCGAATCTTTCTTTACACCATCCCAGCTGGTGGATGGCAAATGTCCGGACTGTGGCAGAGAGTGCCAGCCGGCAAAAGAAGAAGCTTATTTCCTTAAATTAAGTAAATATCAGGACCGCCTGATGAAGCACATCGAGACACATCCGGAATTTATTCAGCCGGAGTCCCGTAAAAATGAGATGGTAAATAACTTTTTGAAACCGGGCTTACAGGATTTGTGTGTTTCCCGTACAAGCTTCAAATGGGGAATCCCGGTTGACTTTGACCCGGCACATGTAATTTATGTGTGGATTGATGCGTTAAGCAACTATGTGACCGGTACAGGTTTTGATTTGGATGGAAATCACACGCTTGTGGATGGCGAGAATTTATATGAAAAATACTGGCCGGCAGATTTGCATCTGATTGGAAAAGATATTCTTCGTTTCCACACCATTTACTGGCCGATTATGTTGATGGCACTTGACCTTCCACTGCCGAAACAGGTATTTGGACATCCGTGGCTTTTGCAGGGTGACGGCAAGATGAGTAAGAGCAAGGGAAATGTTATTTATGCCGATGATTTGGTAGATATTTTTGGCGTGGATGCCGTACGTTATTTTGTTTTGCACGAAATGCCATTTGAAAATGATGGTGTTGTGAGCTGGGAACTCATGGTAGAGCGTATGAACTCTGACCTTGCAAATGTTCTTGGTAACCTTGTAAACCGTACCATTTCCATGACGAACAAATATCTTGGCGGCGTTTTGGAAAATAAAAATGTGACAGAAGCAGTTGATGACGATTTGAAAGAGACTGTTTTGTCGGTACCAAAAGCAGTTGAAGAAAAAATGGATAAACTGCGTGTGGCAGATGCGATTACGGAAGTATTCCGTCTGTTCAAACGCTGTAACAAATATATTGATGAGACGGAGCCATGGGTACTTGGAAAAGATGAGGCAAAGAAAGACCGTCTTTCTACCGTCCTTTACAACTTGGTTGAGAGTATCGTAATTGGTGCCAGTCTGTTAGAGCCATTTATGCCGGAGACGACAGAGAAAATTCTCGCACAGTTAAATGCGAAAAAACGTGGCTATGAAGAAATGGATACGTTTGGTCAGTATGAATCCGGTACAAAAGTAACGGATTCTCCGGAAATTTTGTTTATGCGTCTCGATCCGAAAGAAGTTTTGGCAAAGGCTGAAGAAATTAAACAGAAACAGATGGCAGAAGTAAAGGCTGAGTCCGGTGAAGAAGATGCCGGCGAGGAAGAAGGAATTGACATCGAAGCAAAACCGGAAATCACATTTGATGACTTTATGAAAATGCAGTTCCAGGTGGGCGAGATTATTGCCTGTGAGGAAGTGCCGAAATCGAAAAAATTACTTTGCAGCCAGGTGAAAATTGGCAGTGAAGTCAAACAGATTGTATCAGGAATTAAGAAATATTATTCACCGGAAGAAATGGTTGGCAAAAAAGTAATGGTACTTGTCAACTTAAAACCGGCGAAACTTGCAGGAGTATTATCGGAAGGAATGCTTCTTTGCGCAGAAGACGCAGAAGGAAACCTCTCCCTCATGACTCCCGAGAAAAAAATGCCGGCAGGAGCAGAGATATGCTAAAGCATTGAGCCGTGCACTAGAAAGAAACGATTTCTCTTGTGCTTGCACAAAAGAGAAAATCGTTTCTTTCTAGTATAGGGCGAAAGCCCGGCAGTGAGGAATGCGGAGCATTCCGAGGTGCAGCACGGCGAGAGAAGCGGCGAAAGCCCGGCAGTGAGGAATGCGGAGCATTCCGAGGTGCGGCACGGCGAGAGGAGAGAACTATGAGCAGTTATATTTTCGACACCCACAGCCATTATGACGACAAAGCTTTTGACAGCGACCGCGACGAAATCCTTGGTGGACTTTTGGCAAAGGGAATTGGTAAAGTCGTGGATGTGGGGGCAGATATGCCATCCAGTAAAATGGCACTTGAACTGGCAAAGCAGTATGAATTTGTCTATGCGGCACTGGGGGTACATCCGAGTGAAGTGGAAGGGCTGACGGAAGATGACATGGCGTGGATTTCTAGTCATGCGGCACATGAAAAAGTGGCAGCCATCGGAGAAATCGGGCTGGATTACCACTGGCCGGAGCCGAAACCGGCACTTCAGAAGCAGTGGTTTCGCAGACAGATTGAACTTGCAAAGGAAGTAAAACTTCCGATTATTGTGCACAGCCGGGATGCGGCAGAGCCGACCATGCAAATCATTCAGGAAACAAAAGCCTATGAGTGCGGCGGCGTCATTCACTGTTATTCGTATTCGCCGGAAATGGCGGAAGAATATGTGAAAATGGGATTCTTTATTGGCATGGGAGGAGTCCTGACATTTAAAAATGCAAAAAAATTAGTAAGATGCGCCGAGCGGATTCCGCTGTCGTCTATTGTGTTGGAAACAGACTGCCCGTATATGGCACCGGAGCCAAACAGAGGAAAGCGAAACGATTCGTCGCAGCTTATTTACGTGGCGCAGAAATTAGCAGAAATCAAGGGCATTACGGCAGAAGAGGTAAAGCAGGTAACAACGGAAAATGCCCACCGGTTATACCGGCTGACACAGAATAAATAAAAGGAGAAAACGCGTGGCAAAACTGGGAAACCCACAGGAAACCATACAGGTTTTACAAAAACATGATTTTCATTTTCAAAAAAAATTCGGACAAAATTTTCTGATTGACCCGCATGTGTTAGATAAAATTATCGAGGCGGCAGAAGTCACAAAAGATGATTTTGTACTGGAAATCGGACCGGGAATCGGAACGATGACACAGTATTTGTGCGAGGCGGCAAGACAGGTATTAGCAGTAGAAATTGACAACAACCTCATTCCGATTTTACAGGAGACACTTTCACCTTATGATAATGTAGAAATTCTTCATGGGGATATTTTAAAGCAGGATATTCATGAAATTGCGGAAAAATATAATGACAAAAAGCCAATCAAGGTAGTTGCAAACCTGCCTTATTACATTACAACCCCGATTATTATGGGGCTTTTGGAGAGCCACGTGCCACTTGCGAACATTACTGTTATGGTGCAGAAAGAAGTGGCTGAACGCATGCAGGCAGAGCCGGGCACAAAAGAGTATGGTGCATTGTCGCTTGCCGTGCAGTATTACGCAAAACCGTATCTGGCGGCGAATGTTCCGCCAAACTGTTTTATGCCGCGGCCAAATGTTGGGAGTGCGGTAATAAGACTTGACTGCTTAAACCGGGTGCCAATTGAGGTATCCGATGAAAAATTGATGTTCCGTCTGATTCGGGCGTCTTTTAACCAGCGCCGGAAAACTTTACAGAATGGGCTGGCGAACAGTCCGGAACTTTCCTTTTCCAAAGAGGAAATCAAGAGTGCACTGGAAGCAATGGAGTTAAGTCCGACGATTCGCGGGGAAAAACTTAGTTTAGCGCAATTTGCTGCATTAGCAGATGAATTAAAAAAGATTCAACAGGGAGGTAATACCGATGAGTGAAACAATGGCAGATTACGAAGACCAGATTAATGCATCTTTTCGTTCATTTCGTGAGGGTGATACGGTGACCGGAGAGGTGGTAAGTGTTGAAGAGGAGGAAGTCCTTTTGGATTTACGCAGTTTTTCACAGGGAGTAATTCCTTCCGGTGAATATAGTGATGACCCGAATTTCCATGCGATGGATGAGATTCGCACCGGAGAAATGCTGACGGCTGTCGTGCTTTCACCGGATGATGGACAGGGCCGTGTCCTTCTGTCTCTGCGCGAGGCAAAAAGAGAAGAGGCATGGGAACAGGTCGAGAAGGCTCTGGAAGAGAGAACGGTGTTTACGGTAAAAGTAAATAACAGCGTGAATGCCGGTGTTGTTGCCTACTGCGAGGGATTGAGAGGATTTATTCCGGCGTCGAAACTGGCACTTGAGTATGTAGAAGATGTGGAAGAATATGTTGGAAAGACACTTTCGGTTATTGTCATTACAGCAGACCGCGAGGCAAATAAACTGGTTCTTTCTGCAAAAGATGTGGAAAAGGAAAGGGCAGCAAAAGAGCAGGAGAAAAAATTAAATGCTCTGCAAAAAGGGTTCGTGACAGAAGGCGTAATTGAGCGCATTGAGCCATATGGCTGCTTTGTGACAATCGGGGATGGCTTATCCGGGCTTGTTCATATTTCCCAGATTTGCAATAAGTTTTTACATTCGCCAAATGAAGTTGTGAAACTCGGGCAGACGGTGAAGGTAAAAGTCCTTGATGTGACGGACGGAAAAATCCGCCTGAGCATGAAAGAGGCAGAGGATATTGCACCAGAAGTGGAAGAGGCCGAATCCATTGAGTATCATGACGAGGAGGCAACGACTTCTTTAGCTTCTCTTTTGGCAGGGATTCATTTAGAAGATTAGCGCATAAAAATCACCATGGCACATACATTATACTAACAATCAAAAGCGGAATATGCTTAGAAATGGAGTGTGTGCGGTGAGGAATAAGAGATACCGGGTCAGGCGGCTGCTCACAATGGTGGTTCTTTTTTCTTTTGGAATGTGCCTGTTTAGTGGATGCGGCACGGAAAAAGAGGGCAAAAGAGGAAAGGATTTGGATTATACGGTAGTTCCGACAGAGGAGTGTCCAGCTGATTTTTTGGCTGAAATCAATAAAAAGAATATTAATCCGTTTCAGATGACTTATGAAGATGGCGAGTATTGTTATCTGGCGGTTGGTTACGGAGAGCAGGAAACCAACGGTTTTTCGGTGCGTGTCCTTGGTCTCTATGAAAAAGGTGACGGGGTGGTGTTTGAGACGAATCTTTTAGGACCGGAGAAAGGTCAGGAAGTAAGTCAGAAAAAGAGTATGCCGTATCTTGTCGTAAAAATGAAAAATTTGGAGAAAAAAATTGAATTTTGGTCATAATTTTTCCAATTGAAAGGTTGTGTTTTTGTCAAAATTAAGGTATAATCCCATCTTTGACAGTTGGAAAGTAAAAAAATGGAGAGGATATTTATCAAATGTTACAGAGCATTCCCTCAAACGAGAATGGATTTATTAATTCTGTAAATGGAAAGAGTTATCAAGAATATAATAAGTGGCTAAAAGGAGCACTGGAAAATTCATTACAAGAGGGTGTGATTGATGGCTGCAAAATATATGTGGCTCTTGTGGAAAAAAGGCAATTCCCCTTGCTCTTTTAGGAGCGGAAGTAACCATATTTGATATTTCGAAGCATAATAAGGGATACATCCGAATGTGCCCGGAGAGTTCACCTTGATTGCAACAAAGACATAAATTTAATTTTGCGGGGATAGACAGAACAGCATTTTTGGTATGGAGGAAAGCCGGTATATAATACAGCTCTGGATGACGCAAAAAAATTTTATGACCGACAGAGAGATAACATGGAAGCGGATTTTTATATGCTGTATCAGGATAAGATGTGTTGAACATATTGACTAGTTTCAATCGCCCTATGCCTGCATAGGCTGCCGGAATTGTTTATATTGCAAGATATGTCAAATATCCTTCTTTATAAGTCATTGAGGTAGGAAATGAACAATATTATAATTGCCATAAGGTATAGCATATAACTAATATAAGGAGGAAAAACAAACATGGGTTTGCAAGTGAAAAAATCAATTAGAGCGTTATTGGTTGGGGCAATTATGTTTGCTATGGTTATTGGTGTGTTTCCGGCACAGCAACAACAAGTAAAGGCAGCAAGTGCAAGTGATGCAGTTATCAATCTATCAACAAAGTATCAGGAAATTCAAGGTTATGGCGGAATGAATCATCCTTCTTGGGCAGGAGATTTAACCGCATCTCAAAGGGAAACTGCATTTGGAAATAGTACCAATCAGTTAGGTTTCTCCGTACTCCGTATTTTTATTGATTCAGACAGTAATAATTGGTATAAGGAAGTGGCTACGGCAAAAGCAGCCATCGCTAAGGGCGCAATTGTTTTTGCGACACCTTGGAATCCGCCAAGTAATTTGTGTGAAACATTTAATCATAATGGTGATACAAAAGCAAAACGACTTAGACATGACAAATATGCCCAATATGCAAATCATTTGAACAATTTTGTTAATTATATGAAGAATAATGGTGTTAATTTGTATGCGATTTCTATGGCAAATGAGCCAGACTATGGACATGACTGGACATGGTGGACCTCCAGCGAAATCGTAACCTTCTTAAAATATTATGCGGGTTCTATTAACTGTCGTTTGATTGCACCAGAATCTTTTTCTTATAATAAGAATATTATGGAGCCGATTTTAAATGACTCTCAGGCACTTGCAAATGTGGATATTATGGGAACACATTTGTATGGAACACAGTATAAGAATTTTGCATGGCCTTTGTTCCAGCAAAAGGGTGCCGGTAAGCAGCTTTGGATGACAGAGGTTTATTATCCGAATAGTGATGCTAATTCGGCTGACAGATGGCCGGAAGCATTGGGTGTTTCTGAGCATATACATAATGCGATGATTAACAATATGCAGACTTATGTATGGTGGTATATCCGCAGAAGTTATAGCCCGATGAAAGAGGATGGAACTATTAGTAAGCGTGGTTATTGCATGGCTCAATATTCTAAGTTTATCCGTCGCGGTTATAGGAGAGTAGCAGCTACGGCAAATCCAAACAATGGTGTGTATGTATCTGCTTACACTGGAGATGGTAAAGCAGTTATTGTGGCAATTAACAAAGGTTCATCCAGTATCAGCCAGAAATTTACTGTCAATGGTCAGAGTATTTCTTCTGTGGACCGTTATCGTACATCCTCCAATGAGAATTTGGCGAAGACATCTAATCTGGCTTTGACGGATAATGGGTTCTGGGCTTATATGCCGGCAAACAGTGTTTCTACTTTTGTTTGTAATTTGAAGACAAACTCGACTACTGCTACAACATCACTTTCTAATGGTTGGTATTGCATTAAAAATCCGGCATCCGGAAAATATCTTCAGGTAACAGGAAATGTTGGTGCAGCCGGACAAAACGTTGAGGCTGGTTATAAGACAAATGCTTTAGGTCAGAAATGGTACTTGAGAAAATTGGATAACGGATATTTTACTCTCTCAAGTGCGCTTGGCGACTTTATGCTTGATGTCAGTGGGGCAGGAACAACTGACAATACAAACATTGGAATTTTTCATGCATATAGCGGAGACGCTCAGCAGTTTAAATTAAAAACAACTTCTAAGGCAGGGCAATATGGTATTGTGACGAAAGTAACAAATCAAAAGAGTGGACTTCATGTAAGAGTGTCAGATAATACCAACGTAGTGCAGAATGCTTATTGGGAAGGAACTAACCAAGTTTGGCAGTTTGAGAAAACGAATTAAAAGTAGAAAATAGTTTTGCTTATACCTTACCACACTCGCCATTTTTGCCATTTATGGTGAGTGTGGTTTTTATGTAATAGGAAAGCTCTCTATTTAAGGTCAGGAAGTAAGTCAGAAAAAGAGTATGCCGTATCTTGTCGTAAAAATGAAAAAATTGGAGAAAGAAATTGAATTTTGGTCATAATTTTTCCAATTGAAAGGTTGTCTTTTTGTCAAAATTAAGTTATAATTATATATACATTCGATAAAGAAGGGGGCATGCACAGTGAAACAGATTATCTCACGTTTGAAAAACATCAGTATGATGTTAATCTGGGATGTAATCACTGCGATTGCGCTCTTTGTTTTTGCGTATTTTTCTCTGGACAGGATGCCATCTGCGATGTACAAAGTATTGGTACTCTGCGGTGTGGCGCTTTTCGTTATTATTATGCTGGTTATTAAATACCAGTTGTTGTATAAGAAGTATGGACGGGATGATGTTACCGGAGGAAAGAATAAAAAGGAATTCGAGCGGATTGCCAGAGATTTGCTTCGCGGGGATGGAAATTATGTTGTCGTGTATGCGAACGTTGACCGTTTTAAGATGATTAATGAAACTTATGGCAATGATGTCGGAGACCGGATTTTGTGCAGAATTCACGAGATTATTGATGCTGAGCTCCGCTGGGATGAAGTGTCCGGCCGAATTATGGCAGATAACTTTGGGGTTTTGATGCGGTTTCATTCACTTCCGAAGCTTGACCAGCGATTGTATCGAATCAGCAAGCAGTTGTCTGAACTTACGGATGATAATGGAAATTGTTACGGACTTATTCTTTATTTTGGTGTTTACGTTGTAAAAGACGATGAAAATGATATTAGTGCTATGCTTGAACATGCCAATCTGGCGCGTAAGAAGATTTCACCGTCACATCTTGTTCCGATGGGAATCTACGATGTGAAAGAAAGCCAGAAACTTGGACGTGATAAAGCGTTGGAGATGAAGATGCACAAGGCACTTGAACAAGGTGACTTCGTACCGTATCTTCAGCCGAAATACGAATTGGAAGGTGAGTCGATTGCCGGTGCGGAAGCATTGGTTCGATGGATTGACCCGGAAGAGGGTATGATTTATCCGGACGAATTTATCAATTTGTTTGAATCAAACGGATTTATTGTGGAACTGGATTTGTATATGTTCGAGGAAGTTTGTAAACTGATTGAGCGCTGGCATAAAGCAGGCCGCAAGATTATACCGATTTCCGTAAACTTATCAAGAAGTCATTTTGAAATTCCGAACTTCTTTGATTATTATGAATATGTGTTAAAGAAATACGATATTCCGCCTAGAAGCATTGAGATTGAGTTGACCGAGTCTCTGTTCTATAATGATATGAAGTCACTCAGTGTACTGGTATCACAGATTCACCGTGCGGGATTGTCGTGTTCGATTGATGATTTTGGAAGCGGTTACTCTTCCTTAAATATGTTAAAGGATGTTAAAGTGGATGCGCTGAAGTTAGACCGTGTATTCTTTGAGAGCGGTGATAACGATGAGCGTGGAAAGGATATTATCCAGAGCGTAATCAAACTGGCACAAGCACTGGACCTTCACACCATATCCGAAGGAGTCGAAGAGAGAAAGCAAGTGGAGTTTTTGAAAGAAATGCACTGTGACTTAATTCAGGGATATGTGTTTGCAAAGCCAATGCCTGTACCGGAATTTGAACAGTTAGCGTTTGGTACAGAAGCAGCGGACTAAAGATATAATCGTTTGTGATTTCGATAGCGGTTTCTACGGTACATAATTTCATGATATAAAACGACCTCGATCATATCGCGGAGAAGTCTTCCTTCCTCCGGATAGGAATCGGGGTATTTTTTTGTAAATTCACCGGCAATTCCGGCAGCCATAAGCTGTAAGGCAATTTTGTCGGGAAATACGTCAAACATCAGACTTCCCTCATATTCCATTTTGTCGCATTCTTCTTCCACAAATTCGCTGATTTGTCTTGTGATTTTCGGGTATAAATATTTAAGGTACGAGTTGTCGGCTTCCAGTTCCATCAGCTTCTGACTGCCTAAAGCAGGTGGATAGGTAGGAACATAAGGGGTTTGGTTATCAAAATGACTCATGCGTTTTCCTCCGATGGTTTATTAACTAATATATGTGTGCTAAAAATTTGTGTGTATGCCTTGCACTTTTTTGCGAAAGCCGTTACACTGTATAGGGTAGTAACATCATATTGTAGGAATGGAGAGATATTATGGTTAAATATATATATCAGGCAGTCGCTCTTGTATTCATTTTTGCGGGTGCACTGTTTTTATTTGGAAGAAATATGGAAACGGATATGGAAGAAAAGGGCGTGACGGAAGCGATTACGGATGAGACATATCCGTATCTTCAGCTGCAGACGCAGGGGCAGACGGTGAATGTTTTATATGGATATAGTGCGCCGCTCGAAGCAAATGTGGTACGTGAATCGATTACGCCGATTAACCAGAACAGACAGATTTCTTTGTTAATCAGTAAAGCAAAGAGCCGTCTTGTTGATGTTACCTACAGCATTGTGGATAAGGAGAGCGGAGAAGTATATAAAATCGGAAGCGTGAATGCAATTGGACAGAATCAGCGCAGGGTAGATTTGACGTTTGACTACGGATTCAAGACAAGTACGGAGTATATTTTGGATTTGAAAACAACGTCGGACAAGGGAAAAACGATTCATTATTATACACGGTTGAAATATTATCTGGATGAGAGTAATTTGGCAAAAAAATTGGCATTTGCCAAAAAGTTTCATAACAATACATTTTCAAAAAACAAATCGGAAGAAATCAGCCGTTATCTGGAGCCGGATGGCAAGAACCGGAACTCGACACTTGCCTATGTTGACATCACCTCGGATGCCAGTCTTGTAACGTGGGCAGAGATGTCACCGAAAATTGTATCTGATGAATTTGTTACGATTAAAGAATATAATATGGAAACGGCCTGCATTCAGTATAATTATTTTGTGCAGGCAACAACGGCTTCCGGAAAGGAAACGTATCATATCAAAGAATTTTACCGCGTGCGTTATGCTTCCGGAAGGGATTACCTGCTGAATTTTTCACGATCGATGGAAGCGGTGTTTGACGTATCGACGGCAAGCAGCAAATCCAGTCAGTTAAAGTTGGGAATTACGGAGCAGAATAATGGAAAGATGCTTTCCAATAAAAAAGAAGATAAGTTGTATTTTTCCAGAGATGGCTTTGTTTACCGGTATGACATGAAGACGAATCAGGTGAAAAAGATTTACGCTTCGTTCAGTGAGAAGGCTTCCTATGCTTACCGTGCTTACAACGAGCAGGGAATCCGCCTGTTAAAAGTCGACGATAAAGATAATTTGTATTTTTGTGCGTACGGTTATTTTGCGCGTGGCAGCTATGAGGGCGATGTGGCAGTTGTGCTCTATGAGTGCACGGCGGACGGAACGCTCGAAGAGATGGTATATATGCCGATTAATACGACGTATCAGCAGTTGAAAGAGGATTTTGCCGATTATGGCTATGTGAGCAGCCGGGGAATCTACTATTTCACTGTGGCAAATACGGTGTATGCCTATAACATGACGGCGAAGCGGCTGGAGAAAATAGCCGAGAACATAAAAGAGAATACCTTTATGACGATGGAGCGTGCAAATTGTTACACGTGGTCATCCTCTCTTGCTAAAGGCTATGGCGAAAACATTACGATTTACAATTTGGAAAATGATGAAAAGAATGTGATTTATCAGCCGGATAAAAATAGTTATATTAAACTGCTTGGCGTAATTGAGGATAATATGGTGTATGGTTACATGCACAAGTCCGATGTTGGGACGATGGCGGACGGAACAAAAGTAACGCCATGCTATGAACTTTATATTGCTAATACAAAAGGTGAAGTGCGTCGTAAATACAGTGTAAAAAATCAGTATATTCAGAAGATTAATTGTAACGGAAATGTAATTAATATGACGCTTTGTAAAAGACAGGGCAGTCATTACGTGATGAGCGGCGAAGACACAATTTTGAACAATTCCAGCAAGGATGCGTCAAAGTTTAGTTATGTATCGCGTGTAACCACAAAGTCTTTGACCGAGTGGTACATCCAGTTCCCGATTTCGTTTGAAATGAAAGCGAAACCGACATGGGATGAACCGCTGTCCACATTGACTACGAGTGAACGTTATGTGCGTCTGGAGCAGCCGAAACTTACAAAATATTATGTATTTGCCGGGGGGCAAATTGTTTCTTCCTACGAAAGTGCGGCAAAAGCGATTCGAGAGGCAGACGCCAAAATGGGTGTCGTTGTTTCAAGTAATCATCAGGTTGTCTGGGAGAGAAGCGGAGCCTTCATCCAGAATACGATTGGTGGTTTGGAAATGACGAAGCAGGGAAATGGTGTGTCAAATCTGGATGCGTGTGTTCATATGCTTTTGAAAGCGAACCATTATGATGTGGCGGCAAAGGGACTGGTCAAAAAGGGCGAAAATGCGTATAATACGCTTTCACATTATTTGCAGCGGCCGATGAGTCTGAAGGGATGTACGCTGGAGGAAGTTTTGTACTTTGTCAGCGGCAGTAAACCAGTGATTGCGATGACTAGCAATAAAACCGGTGTGGTAATCGGTGGTTATACGGCTTCCAAATTGATTTTGTACAATCCGCAGTCCGGCAAAACGCAGACGGTCAGCAGAAGTTCGTATGAGAAGATTTTCAAAGATGCCGGCAATTATTTCATTAGCTACATGAGTGAATCGTAAGATAAAGGAGAAACTATGGAGACAAAGGAATTGATTTCGCAGGCGTTGTCTGCGCGTGAAAATGCATATGCACCGTATTCCGGTTTTATGGTGGGGGCAGCACTTCTGTGTAAAGACGGCACGGTTTATACCGGCTGCAACATTGAAAATGCGGCATTTACACCGACAAACTGTGCGGAGAGAACAGCTTTTTTCAAAGCAGTCAGTGAGGGAAAACGGGATTTTGTAAAAATTGCGATTGTTGGCGGAAAAAAGGGAGAAATGACAGCACCGGCACCGTGTGGTGTCTGTCTGCAGGTGATGTCGGAGTTTTGCAAGGCAGATGAATTTGAAATTGTAATGGCAAAGAGCGAAGAAGATTATAGCAGTAAGAGGCTTTCCGAACTTTTGCCAAGCAGTTTTTCCTTATAAAAGGCTGGAGGAGAAAAGAGATGGAATTACCGGTTGCATTTTGTGATGAGATGAAACGAATTTTGGGGGATGAGTACGAGGATTATCTAAAATCCATGGAAGGTACAAGAAAATTTGGACTTCGTGTAAATACAGCGAAGATTTCTGTGGAGGATTTTTTGAAAATTTCTCCGTTTGAATTAACACCGATTCCGTATGTCAAAAACGGCTTTTATTATGATGGGGAGAAAGAACAGCCTGCGAAACATCCGTATTATTTTGCGGGATTGTATTATTTGCAGGATCCAAGTGCGATGACGCCGGCTTCGCGTCTGCCGATTGAGGAAAATGATGTGGTACTTGATTTGTGTGCGGCACCGGGCGGAAAAGCGACGGAGCTAGCAGCAAAACTTCATGGCACCGGGCTTTTGATTGCCAACGATATCAGCAGCAAGCGCGCAAAAGCATTGTTGAAAAACATTGAATTGTTTGGCGTGGAGAATAGTTTTATTGTGACGGAATATCCGAAGAAGCTGGCAGAGTATTTTACCGGGTTTTTCGATAAAATTTTGATTGATGCGCCGTGTTCAGGCGAGGGAATGTTCCGCAAAGAGCCGTCCATGGTAAAGGCATGGGAGCAGAACGGCCCTGAATTTTACGCTGCATTACAGGAAGATATTTTGAAACAGGCGCTTCCGATGTTAAAACCGGGCGGTATGCTTTTGTATTCTACCTGTACATTCTCACCGCTGGAAGATGAGGGAACGGTGCAAAAAATTCTTTCTATGAACCCGGATATGGAGATTCTTCCGATGGAGGGGTATGAAGGATTTGCGTCCGGAAACCCGGAATTGATTGGAAGTACAGAAGAATCTATACGAAACTGTGTCCGCATTTTTCCGCACCGTGTCGATGGCGAGGGGCATTTTCTGGCACTGTTTCGAAAAAAGGAGACAGCGGATGAGCCGGTTGTATCCTGTGAGCAGACAAGAAGCGGTCTGCGGGGAGAGGAAAAGGAATTGTGGGAGGCGTTTGGCGAGAATCTGAACCGGACGTTTCTGCCTGAGCGCATGGAAAGCAAAAACGGAATGGTTTACTATATGCCAAAAGAGCTTCCGAAGATGCGAGGACTTCGGTTTTTACGCAGTGGATTGTTTGTCGGTGAGATGAAGAAAAAGAGGTTTGAGCCGAGTCAGTCGTTAGCGATGGCACTACGGGCGAAGGACTATAAGAATTGTCTGCGTTTGTCTGTAAATGATGAGCGGGTGGTTCGTTATTTAAAGGGCGAAACACTGGTGCTGACGGATGAGGAAGCCGCTGCAAAGGATGGATGGCAGCTTGTGTGTGTAGAAGATTACCCGCTTGGCTGGGGTAAAAAGAATAAGCATAATTTAAAAAATAAATACCACAGCGGATGGCGCATGGTATAAAAGAGCAAGCGAAAAGGACCGCATAGGCGGTCCTTTTCTGGGGAATAGAGAACTAAACTATATATAGGCGATCATTGGCAGAGCCAATGATTAGGGCAAATTTAGGCGCGGCGCTTCGGTCGCGCCGTCTTTGGTGCATTGCACGTTTAACAAAAAACGTAGGAAAAAATAAAAAGCGACCCACAAAATGTGAATCGCCTTTGATTACAATGCCATAATACACCTTATCAGGATTTCTGTCAACTTATTTTTTACCGTTTTCCGTTCGGTGATAGATTTGATAGGCAAACAGGGCAATAGCAAATGTAAACACGGTTGCGATGACAAACAGCGTCATCGAACTTTTATAGATGTCAATGTTTCGCAAGTAAATCGGTACATATCCTGCAACGTGGAGAACAATAGCAATAACCGTCCACTGTTTTTCTCCGGTTGAAATGGCATATTCAACAAGGATGGCAATGGCAGCATACAATACGAGAGAAAGAATCACGTAAGTAGCATCCATAAAAAAGGAAGAAGAAGGCGTTGCTGCCTGTTCGGTAAATAACTTCTGGGTCTGAGCCAGTTCCTCTCCTTTCAATGCCAGTTTTTTGAAATATTCCGTTGAGCCGATGGAGTTAATCAGTAATGCTGCAATAATGTTTGTGATGTAAACGGTAGCACCATTTAAGATGCTTTCAAAACCGCCCATACCAACTCCGAAAATCAGCGCATTTTCCTTGCCCGGACGTTTTTTCATTGCATACTTCAATCCGATAAATGCTCCGATGGTCGAAAGAATACCAAGGGAGAAGGCTCCGAATAGTGCCGAGTAGACCGGATGGTTTTTTGCACTGAAAAAGGATAAAAGCCCCGGAATTGAAAAAATCAAAACATTCACAATTGTGGTGGCAACGTAGGAAAAGAGCAGGCAAAACGCAGCTCCAATAAAAAATGCCCCTGGTTTTACGCCGTTTTTCCGTTTCTGATACCATACAAATAAAATCGGCAGCAGGATGCAAAGCAGCGAACAAAAAATATTTGCCTGAACAAATCCCGCTGAAAAAACAATCTGATTCATAATAATCTCACTTTCTTTGGTGGTTTTGTTGCTATTCAAGATGGTTTGCACTGTATATTAGTCATGAATAACTGCGACTGTAGTACATTGTAACTAATAATGAGACGGTGCGTCAAGTGTTCGTTGGTGTTTTTTTAGTTTCCGGTAAATGAATTAAGAAAAGTTTGTGCTTCGTGGTTCTACGTTCCACTCCGGTCCGCGCAGGTC
>OHHP01000055.1_pt1 | contig 95601 bp, 78 predicted proteins | sample 1568121 | NCBI WGS metagenome assembly OHHP01 (sample SAMEA3879500, study PRJEB24766) | human gut metagenome | biome: human-associated habitat; feature: feces | place: USA | collected 1985/1987
TTTCACCCACCTATGAGCAAGCTCATGTGGGCTTAGACCTTTTGACCCTGGCATCTTATATATTTAGAAGACAGAATCAGAATAAGGAGACAACATGAGTTTAGCGGATCATATTTTTATCGATATGTGCAATGACATTTTAACCAACGGTACCAGCACGGAGGGCGAGAAAGTGCGCCCCCACTGGCCGGACGGCACTCCTGCCTACACTATTAAGAAATTCGGAATGGTGAACCGGTACGACCTGTCGAAGGAGTTCCCGATCCTGACCTTACGCCGGACGGCATTAAAATCCGCCACAGATGAGATGCTGTGGATCTGGCAGCGCAAGTCCAACAACATTCATGATTTAAACAGCCACGTCTGGGATGAGTGGGCAGATGAAAACGGCTCGATCGGTAAGGCATACGGCTATCAGATGCAGGTGAAGCATCAGTATAAGGAAGGCATGATGGATCAGGTGGACCGTGTGATCTACGATCTGAAGAACAATCCCTTCAGCCGCCGGATCATGACCAACATCTATGTGCATCAGGATCTGCACGAGATGAATCTGTATCCCTGTGCTTACAGCATGACCTTTAACGTGACGCAGAAGGCGGGAGAGGACAGGCTGACATTGAATGCCATTTTAAACCAGCGTTCCCAGGACGTACTGGCGGCGAATAACTGGAATGTTGTCCAGTATGCGGTATTGGTTCATATGCTGGCACAGGTATGTGATATGAATGTGGGAGAACTGGTGCATGTCATTGCGGATGCTCATATCTATGACCGCCATGTGGATGCCATTAAGGAACTCATCAGCAGAGAGCCTTTCCCGGCACCGAAGTTCTGGCTGAATCCGGAGATCAAGGATTTCTATCAGTTCACACCGGATGATGTAAAGCTTGAAGGCTACCAGACAGGGGAGCAGATCAGGGATATTCCGATTGCAATCTGACATGAGTAAGTAGGGCGGTAGCCCGGAATACGAATATCAGTACGGTTTCGTGAGTGCGAAGCACGGAGAAACCGGTTATTATCATAGAAACAAACAGAAACGAGGTACACCATGAATTTAATTGTAGCAGTAGACAACAACTGGGCCATCGGCAGCAAGAACGAACTGCTGATCCGCATCCCCAACGATCACAAGCATTTCCGCGAAGAGACGACAGGTAAGGTAGTGGTTCTGGGACGCAAGACTTTGGAGACTTTCCCGCAGGGCATGCCTTTAAAGAACCGCATCAACATTATTTTGTCCAAAGATCCGAATTATCAGGTCAAGGATGCGATCGTGGTACACTCTATTGAAGAATTGCTGGAAGAACTGAAGAAATATGACGAAGAGAATATCTATATCATCGGCGGAGAGAGTATTTACCGCCAGATGCTGCCTTACTGTGACGTGGCCCATGTGACAAAGATTGACCATGCCTACGAGGCGGATGCCTATTTCCCGGATCTGGACAGTGATCCTGAGTGGGAGATTACCGCAGACAGTGACGAGCAGGTCTATTTTGACATTACCTATCAGTTCTTAAAGTACGAGCGCAAGAAAGCCTGAGTGCGGAAAACGATGAAAAAGAAGATATATTTGGCAGTTACGGTTTTACTGCTTACTCTGGCAGGAATATATGTGGCAGCCAGAATGATTCTGTGGGGTGGTCCCGTAAGTTTTCGCAGTTATGTGTTGTTACTGGGGGATCTGCTGTGTCTGCTGCTTCTCCTGTTTTATGTATATCTGAGAGTACCCATCAGGCTGCACCGGAAAATACGGGACAAGTGGGGAACTCCCGGGAAATGGGAGTGGCTGGAGGATATCGGCATTGCTTTGTGGGCAGTGCTGTGCCTGATCGTCACGTTTGCCGGAATTGCCTGGATTTGGTTTGAAAATGACATCCCTTCGGAGACGCGGCTCACAGAGAATCTGATCAGTGTGGAAGAGATGGAGTTCCCGGACAGGCACTGGTATTCCTACTGGCGTCCAGAGGGCGTGCTGTTTCGGAGAGAGACGGAGCTTGCCGGTGAGGATTACATTACTTATCTGACGGAATTGATGGACAAGGAAGAAAATACCCACCCGGAGGATGCAGAAACGGTAGCAAAGCAGGCGATGGAAGAACAGTGGCTTGCGGAATACTATGCGTCGGAGACGGAAACCGCGGAAGATGTACAGGATCCCTTAGAGCCTTACGCACAGGCAGTATATGATGCTGTGCTGCAACAACAGGGCTTTTCCTTCGAAGTCTGCTACAATGCCAAAGGCAATTTCTATCTGCAGCTGGGAGAACAGGAGCAGGCGGGAAAGACCTATGCATACACGCTGGTCTACAATCGTACCTCGCAGAACGGAAAATGTGAGATTTTCGTGCTGTACCGGAATCCGGAAGAGAATCTGTCCACAGAGGCAGCACAGATCGTGGAGTTTTATGCGGTCCGCAGTGAAGATCTGCAGGTCATTGCGGGGGATAAGACCGGATGGTCAGTGGTAGCGAACAGTGCATATCAGGAAGCTACCGGAGAAAAATAATTGTAGTGAATTTAATTTGAGTTTTCAGCTAAAAGGAGAAATGAGCCACAGTTTCGCTGAAAAAAGCACTGGAAAGCATAAATGTGTATATTGACTTTTATTACAAATGGTATAATAATGAAAATCAATAAATTCTGTTAAGAGAAATCAACAGGCAGAGTGGTAAACCGAGGAAAGAAGGAATACAAAATGGAAAAGAAGAACATTGACTGGGGTAACATCGGTTTCGGTTATATCCCTACGGATTACAGATATGTGTCCAATTACAAGGACGGCAAATGGGATGACGGTCAGCTGACCCAGGACCCCAACATCGTATTAAATGAGTGCGCAGGTGTACTGCAGTATGCACAGACCGTATTTGAGGGTCTGAAGGCCTACACCACAGAAGACGGACATATCGTAACCTTCCGTCCTGACTTAAATGGTGAGCGTCTGGAGTCTTCCGCAGCAAGACTGGAGATGCCAATTTTCCCCAAGGAGCGTTTCGTGGAAGCTGTTACCGAGACTGTTAAGGCGAACGATGCTTTCGTGCCTCCTTACGGCAGCGGCGCAACTCTGTACATTCGTCCTTATATGTTCGGCAGCAACCCTGTCATCGGTGTAAAGCCTGCAGATGAGTATCAGTTCCGTATCCTGTGCACCCCTGTGGGACCTTACTTCAAGGGAGGCGTTAAGCCTCTGACCATCCGTGTCACCGACTTCGACCGTGCGGCACCTCACGGAACCGGTCACATCAAGGCTGGTCTGAACTACGCTATGAGCTTACATGCTATCGTATCCGCTCACAAGGAAGGCTACGATGAGAATATGTACCTGGATGCTGCTACCCGTACCAAGGTAGAGGAGACCGGCGGTGCGAACTTCCTGTTCGTTACCAAGGACAACAAGGTCGTAACTCCCAAGTCCGACAGTATCCTTCCTTCCATCACCCGTCGTTCTCTGGTATATGTTGCCAAGGAATATTTGGGACTGGAAGTAGAAGAGAGAGAAGTATACCTGGATGAAGTAAAAGACTTCGCAGAGGCTGGTCTGTGCGGTACCGCAGCAGTTATCTCCCCCGTTGGTAAGATCGTTGACCACGGCAAAGAGATCTGCCTGCCCAGCGGCATGACCGAGATGGGACCTGTCACCAAGAAGCTGTATGAGACTCTGACCGGTATCCAGATGGGCAGAATCGAAGCTCCTAAGGGCTGGATCCATGTGATCGAGTAATCGCTGACAGAAGGCTTGGAATTGTTTAAAACAGGATAATCAAAAAATGCGTGTGGATCATTTCTGCACGCATTTTTTTTGCTTGCGATGAGCCGGAGTTTGATGTAAAATGTAAGTGCTTACATAGAAATGTTACTTTGAATGATGGAAAGAGAACGATAAATGCAGATCAATGACCGTATGGAACAACTACATAATGCAGTCTCACAGACTTACACCGCAGTGGAGCCGGACGGTCCCGGGAACTGTGGGAAGCAGGAAAGGGGCAGAAGCAGAGAGATTGTCTGTGAACATTTCCTGGATGTCTATGTGGATGAGCAACTGACATTTCGTCTGACCTGCACAGCCACGCATCTGCCGGAGCTGATACTGGGGAGACTTTTCACGGAAGGCTGGATTGAAAGCATCCGGGATGTGGAGAGCATTACGATCTGCGAGAGCGGTAGAAGTGCGAGAGTATTTTTGCAGGAAAATTTACGGGGAAGCGACAGACAGATATCGACAGACAGAGAGGCTTCCTGTTGCATCGGGAATCTTACTTTTCTGGAAAAAAACGGGAAAAGACAGTTACGGGAATTACCCGGGACAGAATGGCAGAATGCGTGGGTGTTTGCCCTGGCGGAAGAATTCGCCGGAGACAGTAAGCTGCACAGACAGACCGGAGGAACCCACAGCTGTTATCTTGGAGTAAGAGACAAATACGTATGCAGTATGGAAGATATCGGAAGACATAACGCATTGGATAAATGTATCGGCTATGCACTTTTGGAACAGCTGGAATTGTCCGAGTGCATTTTATTTACTACGGGTCGGGTCCCAACAGACATGGTACAGAAAGTGATCGCTGCCGGGATTCCGGTGCTGGCGTCCAAGGCAGTACCTACGGATCAGGCGATAGAACTTGCCAAGAAGTATCATCTGAATCTGATCTGCAGAGCCTGGCCGGATCGGATGGAGATCTATCATGATGCAAGAAAGTAACTCTGAGAACGGACAGCGAGGACTGCTTCATTCCGACGGAATAGCACGGAAGGAAACACAGTGAGAGGAGTCGCACATGAAAGAATTGGAAGAATGTCTGGAGGCATTACTGGCAGAGGTAAAACCCATAGAAAAAACAGAATATGTGGCACTTACGGATGCCTGTGACCGGATCCTCGGTGAGGATATTGTGGCGCAGATAATGATTCCTCCCTATCCGAAGTCTGCCATGGACGGTTATGCGGTACGGGCAGAGGATACGCTGGGTGCGGACAGAGAACATCCGGTTACTTTACAGGTCGTGGGAGAATTATTTGCCGGAGATTGCGCAGAGATTCCCTGTAAAGGAGGATGCGCGGTACGGGTGATGACCGGTTCTTATGTGCCGGAAGGATACGATGCGGTCATCCGGCAGGAAGATACCGATTATGGCGAAAAACAGGTACAGATCTACCGGGGGATTACAGCGGGAACAAATTATTGCTGTGTGGGAGAGGACATCCGTGAGGGTGAGCAGATCCTTGCACGGGGGACACATCTGCGTGCACTCCATATGGGTCTTCTGGCAAGTCTCGGCATTCACAAAGTGCCGGTCTGTGAGAGGATAAAGTGCAGTATTCTATCTACAGGTTCGGAACTGATGGCACCGGGAACGCCACTTTTACCGGGAAAAATATATAACAGTATCGCTTATATGCTGCGGGCTTCCATGGAAAGACAGGGAATACAGGTGCCTTTCACGGAAATCTGCGGAGATGATAAAGAGATATTAAAAAAACAGTTAAAGAAGGCATTGGACGTGGCGGATATTGTGATCACTACCGGTGGGGTGTCTGTGGGGAAAAAGGATCTGCTGCCGGAAGTGCTGGAAGAACTGGGAGCGAAAAAAATATTTTCCCACGCCAACATCCAGCCGGGAACTCCGACGATCGGCAGTGTCCTGGATGGTAAAGTCGTCTTAAGCCTGTCGGGAAATCCTTATGCGGCGTATGCCAATTTTGAGTATTATTTTTGGGAACTGGCAGCGTATTTGACACAGGATGCATCCTTGAAAGTGCGAAGAACGCACGCGGTGCTTTCGGACCCTTATCCGAAGGTGAATAAGCTCAGACGTTTTGTCCGGGCATATGCGGAGGAAGGCAGAGTGACATTGCCCACAGCAGTACATGCTTCTTCGGTGCTTTCCAACATGAGAGATTGTAATTGCTTTATAGATATAGAACCGGGGCGGGAACTGCACCCCGGAGATGAAGTGAAGATTCAATACTTCCAATGACAGCGTTAAGGATTGCGGGAGTGCTTGCACGGAGCAATCCTTATGGTATCATTAAAGGCAATTACAAGGAAAAACGTTTCGACGTGCTTGCACGGGAGGAAGATAAAAATGCAGGAAATGCATAAATTTACCCTTGGCACAGCGGTCCTCGCCGGCGGCAGAAGCAGCCGGATGGGACAGAACAAGGTCTTAATGGAATATCAGAACCGCAGATTCTTAGACAGAATCTGTGAGGAGCTGCAGGGGTTCGATGAGAAGCCCTGTATTTCTGCTGCTATGCCCGGAGAATATGAGGATCTGGGGCTTCCCATTGTCTGTGATGAGCATCGCGAAATCGGACCTATGGAAGGAATCCGGCAGGTTCTGATCCACACCTCTTGCGATTATGTGTTTGTCTGTGCCGGGGATATGCCATTTATCACGGGAGATCTGGTGCGGTATATGGCAGAATTTATTTCCTCGGACTATGACTGCTATTGTATGGTGGATGAGGATCATATTCATCCGCTGTGTGCCATTTATTCGAAAAAAATACTGCCGGTGATAGAAGAACTGATCGAACAGGGGCAGTATCGCCTGATGCAGATCCTGCGCAGGGTGCGGACCAAATACATCCGTCTGGAAAGTAGCTGTTTTGATAAAAAGCAGCTGCGCAATATCAATACCAGAGAAGAATTCGAAAGTTTAAGCCTGCCGCTTATCTTCTGCGTCAGCGGCATCAAGGACAGCGGCAAGACCGGACTGATCATTAAGCTGATCAACGAGTTCATCCGGGACGGATACCGCGTAGGTGTGATCAAACACGACGGGCATGAGTACACTATGGATCAGGAAGGAACGGACACGTATCGTTTTACGGAAGCAGGAGCCCAAATCAGTGCTATTTATTCCGACACGCAGTCCTCTGTGAACCGTAAGGGAAAAGTGACCGCGGAGGATATGATAGCTGCCTGCGGGGATGTGGATGTTCTGATCCTGGAGGGATTGAAGGATTCCACGTATCCGAAGGTTGAAGTGGTACGGAGAGCGGTGTCGGAGCATACGGTATGTGCCACAGAGCATCTGATTGCGGTTGCAACAGATGTGGTGATGCAGGATGCGGTGAACTGTCCTGTGTATGACATAAATGACATAGCAGGTATTTATACCTGTATTTTAGGATACTTTGGTATGCCTGGGAGAGTAGTGACAGAATCGTAAGGTCTTCCGGGGAAGGGTATCCCGGAAATGGAGATTACGATGAAACAGATCAGAACAGAAGATGCAGTGGGACAGGTGCTGTGCCATGATATTACCCAGATCATTCCGGGAGTGGTGAAGGATGCCGTGTTCCGTAAGGGACATATTGTCACGAAAGAGGATATTCCCGTATTGTTATCTGTGGGTAAGGAACATCTCTATGTGTGGGAAAAAAAGGAAGGTATCCTGCATGAGGACGAGGCAGCGGTAATTTTACGGGATCTGTGCATCAATGACAATATGACTGCCAGTGAACCGAAGGAAGGCAAGATCGAGATCCGGGCAGCAGCAGACGGATTGCTCAAGATCAATTCCGAAAAATTACGTGCGGTGAACGGACTGGGAGAGATGATGATCGCCACCATTCACGGCAATTTTCCGGTGAAAGCCGGAGACAGGCTGGCGGCCACGCGCATTATCCCACTGGTGATCGAAGAGGAAAAAATGAACCGGGCAAAGGAAGCAGCCGGCGGGGAACCGCTTCTTAAGATTCTGCCCATGTCCCATAAAAAGGTGGGGATCGTCACCACCGGCAGTGAAGTATTTAAAGGCAGGATACAGGATGCTTTCGGACCTGCCATCCGGGCAAAGCTTGCGGCATATGATACGGAAGTGATGGGACAGGTGATCCTGGATGACTGCCAGGAGGATATTTCGGCAGCGATTCTTAAGTTTGCCCGTCAGGGCGCAGACATGGTGCTGTGTACCGGCGGCATGAGCGTGGACCCGGATGACAGGACACCGGGAGCGATCAAAGCTGCGGGAGCGGATGTTGTGTCTTATGGGGCACCGGTGCTTCCCGGAGCTATGTTCCTGTTATCTTATCTGGGAGATATTCCGGTGCTGGGACTGCCGGGCTGTGTGATGTATGCAGGACGCACGGTATTTGACCTGGTACTGCCGAGAGTACTGGCAGGAGAACGATTGACGAAAGCTGATCTGGACAGCTACGGAGAGGGCGGATTGTGCCTGAATTGTGAAGTATGTCACTTCCCCAATTGCGGTTTTGGGAAGCAGTAAACAACAGAAAGGAAACGAAAATGTCAGGCTTTACTCATTTTGATGCGCAGGGAAACGCCATCATGGTAGATGTAACAGACAAGGATATTACAGAGAGATGTGCCACGGCAAGCGGCTGTATCCGGGTGAGTCGTGAAGTATTTGATGCGGTGAAGGGCGGTACGGCGAAAAAGGGAGATGTTCTGGGAACTGCGAGGATCGCAGGGATCATGGCGGCCAAACGGACCTGGGAACTGATCCCTTTGTGTCATCCACTGATGCTGACAAAGGTCACCATAGATTTTGTTATGGAAGAGGAGACATGCACGATACGGTGTTTTTGTACGGTGAAATTATCCGGACGTACCGGCGTGGAGATGGAGGCACTGACCGGGGTGAATGTGGCACTGCTTACCATCTATGATATGTGCAAGGCAATGGACCGCGGCATGGAAATGGGAGAGATCTATCTGGAGGAAAAGATGGGTGGCAAGAGCGGACATTTTCAAAGAACAGAATATGAAAAAATATAATAAAAAAATGACAGTAGTAATGACAACGATCCTGGCAGCAATGCTGTTTGCAGGATGTGGATCTGAAACGAAAAATGCAGCAGATACTGGGGCGGCTGCTTCCGAAACAAATGCTCAGGCAGATGTGGAAGCAGGCAGCATGACGCAGGATACGGAGAACGGTGAAGCTGTGGAACTGACTATTTTGGCGGCAGCTTCCCTGACGGATGTATGTAACGAGATCAAGACAGAGTATGAAGCAGCACACCCAAATGTGACACTGAATTTTTCTTATGGAGCATCCGGTGCCTTACAGACACAGATCGAGGAAGGCGCTCCGGCAGATCTGTTTTTCTCCGCAGCTACCAGACAGATGACAGCTTTGAACGATGAGGGACTGATGGATTCGGATTCTATTGTGAAGCTGTTGGAAAATAAGGTAGTTCTGATCGTTCCGGAAGGCAGTGATAAGGACATTACCTCTTTCGAAGATGTGGCAACAGATAAAGTCGGCATGATCGGTCTGGGAGAGCCGGGCAGTGTGCCGGTAGGTCAGTACTCCGAGGAGATTTTCACCTCTCTGGGAATTCTGGATACGGTAAAGACAAAAGTAAACTACGGCTCCGATGTCCGCACGGTACTCTCCTGGGTAGAAACCGGTGCAGTGGACTGTGGCGTGGTATATGCAACGGATGCTTATGTGGGCGAGAACATCAAGATCGTCTGTGAGGCTCCCGCGGGCTCCTGTAAACAGGTGATCTATCCGGTGGGAATCGTGAAGGCAAGTGAACACGCAGATGCGGCAGCAGAGTTCCTTGCATATCTGCAGACCGATCATACCATGCAGAAATTTGAAGGCTACGGATTCTCTGCGGCAGAATAGGAGCAGACATGGATTTTTCACCCTTATGGATCTCCCTGAAGGTCGCGGTATGTGCGACGGTGTTTACGTTTCTTTTAGGTCTGCTTTCTGCCAGGCTGGTCATCTCCTTAAGAGCGGGCAAGGCACTGATTGACGGCATTTTCTCTCTGCCGATGGTATTACCTCCTACGGTAGTCGGATTTTTCCTGCTGATCATCTTCGGAAAAAATAGTCTGTTAGGCGGGCTGTTCTTAAAAATGGGAATCAGTGTGCTGTTCACCTGGCAGGGGGCGGTGATCGCGGCAGTGGTGGTATCTTTTCCCATCATGTACCGGACAGCCCGCGGCGCCCTGGAGCAGGTGGATGTGAATCTGATTTATGCGGCAAGGACGCTGGGAATGTCAGAGGCAAAGATTTTTTTCAGGATTCAGCTGCCGGCGGCATGGCCCGGGGTGGCGGCTGCCACGATTCTGGCATTCGCCAGGGCTATGGGGGAATTCGGCGCGACGATCATGTTAGCCGGAAATATTCCCGGAAGGACACAGACCATGTCGGTGGCAATCTACACGGCAGCGCAGAGCGGTGACCGCAGTCTTGCCTATTACTGGGTAGCTATTATCATGGGAATATCCTTTTTCACCATTTTCCTGATGAATTACTGGATGGGTTATCAGGAGAGGAGAGGCGGTGGAAAGAGATAATGGCTTTGTATGTGGATATTGAAAAAAAGTACGGAGACTTCCTATTAAAAGTAAAGTTTACCGCAGAAAAAGAAGTATTGGGGCTGTTAGGTGCTTCCGGCTGCGGCAAGAGTATGACACTCAAATGCATTGCAGGAATCGAAAAGCCGGACCGCGGCGTGATCCGGCTGGATGATAAAGTGTTTTTTGATTCGGAGAAACGGATCCATCTGCCGGTACAGAAGAGGAGAGTAGGCTATTTATTTCAGGATTATGCCCTCTTCCCGAATATGACGGTGCTGCAGAATATCATGTGCGGCGCAGGTGACAGGAAGAAAGCATCGGAATATGTGAAACGTTTTTTCCTGGAAGGCAAGGAGCAGCTGTACCCAGCGCAGTTGTCCGGTGGACAGAAGCAGCGTACCGCCATGGCAAGAATGTTGGCAGGGGAGCCGGAGATACTGATGTTGGATGAGCCCTTTACAGCACTGGACAACTACCTGAAGATGCAGTTGGAGCGGGAACTGATGAAGGTGATGGAAGCGTATGGGAAGACAGTACTGTTCGTATCCCATGACCGGAACGAGGCCTATCGTATGACGGACCGCATCGCAGTCATGGAAGACGGACAGATCCTGGATGTGCAGCCCAAAGAGGAGCTTTTTAAGAACCCGTCATCTCTGGCGGCAACGCTTCTGACCGGATGCAAAAATGTATCGGAGCTTCGGACAGAGCCTGATGGCAGATATGCAGCAACAGACTGGGGAATCCGCCTGTCTGCGCCGCCCGAGGAAGGAAACTACAAATATGCGGCATTCCGGGCACACTATTTTCAGGTCGTTCCGGCAATGGAAGAAACGAATGTGCTAAAGTGTCATATCCTGCGGGTGATCGAGGATACCTTTTCCACAGTGGTACTGTTTTGTAACGGTAACCGGACAGGGGAACATGCGTCAGAGGTGTTGACCTATGAATTGCCGAAGGAGGAATGGCAGGCGCTGAAACATGCAGAAACACTGTATCTGAAAATGCCGCCGGAACAGATCATATGGCTGGAAAAATAAAAGGAGTACATAATGCAGGACGGTCTGGGAAGAGAAATTGATTATTTGAGGATATCCGTGACGGACAAGTGTAATCTCCGGTGCAGATACTGCATGCCACCTCATGGGATCACGCCGTTAGCCCATGAGGAGATACTGACGCTGGAAGAAATCTTCCGGCTGGTGGGGATCATGGAACAATTGGGAATCCGGAAGGTGCGTCTGACCGGTGGGGAACCCATGGTACGGAAAAATCTGCCGTGGCTGGTGGAGCAGATCCACGGGCTGTGCGGAATCCGGGAGATTGCCATGACTACCAATGGGACGCTGTTCGCACCACAGGCAAAAGTCTATCGCGAGGCGGGACTTACGGCAGTGAACATCAGCCTGGACACGCTGGATCCGGAACGTTTTCGCTGCATCACAGGCTGTGACCGGGCAGATCGTGCAGCAGATGTGGACAGTGTGCTCTGTGCGATCGATGCGGCGCTGGAACAGCAGCTTAGGGTGAAGATCAACTGCGTTCCCTGCGTGGAGATGAATGGAGACGACCTGGAAGGGATTGCTATGCTGGCTGAAGACAGACCCGTGGATGTCCGGTTTATCGAGCTGATGCCCATAGGCTGTGGGAAAGATTATACGGGAATTTCTTCAGAGGAGATTTTAAGGCGGCTGGAGAGAAGATTTGGAGCAGCAATAGCAGTTCCGGGGAAATCGCCGCTGGCAGTGGCGGGGCGTGCGGCAGATCCTTACGAAGAAACGGACGGCCCGGCAGAATATTATCAGTTTCCGGGATTTTCCGGCAGGATCGGATTCATCAGTCCGATTTCCCACAAGTTCTGCAGGGAATGTAACAGAGTCCGCCTGACCTGCGAGGGAAGATTAAAGCTCTGCCTGCATTATGATAAGGGACTGGAACTGAAACCGTTGCTGCGGGGAGGAGCTTCCGATGAAGAGATCCGGGAGCGGATTCTGGCTGCTGTCCGGGAAAAACCGTCAGAACATCATTTCCGGGAAAGGACAGCAGGCGAAGAACTGCCGGACGGTGTGGAAGAACAGCGGAAAATGGTACAGATCGGCGGATAGATACAAAACATGACCGGCGCGGGCCGGCAGAACGGACCGGCGGGAAAGAAAGGTTGACAGTTATGGCAGGAGAAGTAGCAGCAGTATGTATCAGTGAGAAAAAAGGAACAGCCAAGCAAAATATCGGAAGCTGTAACTTTATAGAAGACTGGGGACTGGAGAAGGATGCCCATGCGGGCAACTGGCACAGGCAGGTAAGCCTGTTATCCTGGGAAGAAGTGGAAAAATTCCGCGCAAGAGGCGCAGATGTGGCAGATGGTGCTTTTGGTGAAAATCTGCTGGTGAAAGGATATGATTTTAAATCTTACCCGGTGGGAAGTATTTTCAAATGTAATGATGTGGTGTTAGAGATCACGCAGATAGGGAAAAAATGCCATTCGGAATGCGAAATCTTCCATATGGTGGGGGATTGCATCATGCCCAGAGAAGGTGTGTTCGCCAGGGTACTGCATGGCGGCAGAATCGATGTCGGTGATAGCTTAAAACTGATCAGTACCAGGAAACTCCGCGCAGGAATCATTACTGCCAGTGATAAAGGGAGCAAAGGAGAACGGGAAGATGAGAGTGGTCCCGCTATCCGCAGGATCATAGAAAAACAGGGGTATGAAGTGGTAAGCCAGATGGTACTGTCTGATGATGCGGAAGGTTTATACCGGGAAATGGTAAGACTTGCGGATGAAGAAGATGTGGATGTGGTATTCACTACCGGAGGAACCGGCTTTTCTCCCAGAGATAATACCCCGGAAGCCACCATGCGGGCAGCTACGAGGAATGCACCGGGAATCGCGGAGGCGATGCGCTATTACAGCCTGCAGATCACTCCCAGGGCGATGCTAAGCAGAGCTTCCAGTGTCATCCGCAACCGGACGTTGATCGTAAATCTGCCGGGAAGCCCGAAAGCAGTGAAGGAATGCCTGGAGGCAGTACTGGATACACTGGCTCACGGAATCCGTATTTTACGGGAAGAAGACGGGGAATGCGGTAATAGTACTTCGCTAAAAAAATAACATGCTTGTTAAATAATTAATCTAATTGAAGAATGTTTCTCAAGAAGGTATAATGTAAGCACTTACATTATACCTTCTTAATTATTCGGGGTAGGGTCGGTAAAATCTTATGCCTGTTGGAAGAAATACAGTATTTATCATAACAGGACGTACACAGGAGGGGTTCATGCATTCCGAGAATATTATTTACAAAAATGAAATGAATGAAAAAACAACAAAATTCCTAGATAAATTTGTAAAGAGGGTGAAGGGAAATCCTCCCGGCGTCTGCCCGATCGCAGTGCAGCTTTCTTTTTTACAAAGTGCCAGAAGCCAGACCTGCGGTAAGTGTGTTCCCTGCCGTGACGGACTGGAACAGGTAGAGAATATGATGCGCAGCATTCTGGACGGTAAGGCGGATATGGAGACCTTTAACAACATGGTATCCCTGGCGGAAATGATTCAGGATACGGCAGACTGTGCCATAGGTTATGAGGCGGCCAACATCGTATTGCAGAGTGTGGAGCTGTTCCGTGATGAATACATGAGCCATATTGAACAGCACAGATGTCAGGCGGAAGTGGGACAGAAGGTTCCCTGTATTTCCCATTGTCCTGCACATGTGGATATCCCGGGATATATTGCGCTGATCGGTGAACATCATTATGCGGATGCCATTAATCTGATCCGCAGGGACAATCCTTTTCCCACGGCATGCGCATTTATCTGTGAACACCCCTGTGAGGCAAAATGCCGCAGAGACCTGATAGACAGCCCGGTCAATATCCGTGGACTGAAGAAATTCGCAGTGGATCAGATCGCGGCAGATCAGGTAAAGGTGCCGGAGTGTAATGTCACCACCGGTAAAAAAGTAGCTATCGTAGGAGGAGGTCCTTCCGGACTGACGACTGCCTATTATCTGTCTCTGATGGGACATAAGGTAGATGTATACGAAGAGAGGGAAGCGCTGGGAGGAATGCTGCGATACGGTATTCCCAATTACCGTCTGCCCAAGGACAGACTGGACGAAGACATCAATGCGATCCTGTCCACCGGTAATATTACAGTGCATTACAACACGGCCATCGGCAGGGATATCACCATGGAGCAGCTTAAGGAGCAGTACAATGCGATCTATATTGCTATCGGTGCCCAGGTAGGTAAATCTGTAAACGTAGACGGCGTGAACAGCAACGGAGTCTATTCCGCAGTGGAAATGTTGGGCGAGATCGGTAAGGGCAACATTCCGGATTATACCGGTAAACGTGTGGTGGTCGTAGGCGGCGGAAACGTAGCCATGGACTGTGCCCGTTCTGCCATCCGGTGCCATGCCAAAGAGGTAACGGTGATCTACCGCAGACGTCAGATCGACATGACGGCACTGCCTTCCGAGATCCAGGGAGCCATCGAAGAGGGCGTGGAACTATTGACGCTGAATGCACCGGTGAAGATCAATGCGGATGCGGAGGGGAATGTCTGTGGATTTGTGGCACAGCCCCAGATCATCAGTGTGTATGACAAGCAGGGAAAACCTTCTGTAACGGTGGCAAATAAACCAAAGATCGAGGTGCCCTGTGAAGTGGTACTTATGGCCATCGGTCAGGATATTGTCTCTGCACCTTTTACAGAGTATGATGTGAATCCCCGAAGAAAGACATTTGAGACATTAGATACCACCAGACTTAAGAGCTATGACAAGATTTTCGCCGGCGGTGACTGTGTATTCGGCCCGGCAACCGTAATTAAGGCTATTGGTGCCGGCAAAGTAGCAGCGCTGAACATTGATGAATACCTTGGGTATCATCATAAATATCTGGAGGATATTAAGATCCCGGAGCCCAGAGAGAACGACAGAACCCATTACGGCAGAGTGCATCTGACAGATCGTTCCGCCAGAGAGCGTAAGAACAATTTCGAACCGGTGGAAAACGGAATGTCCTACGATGAGGCGATGCAGGAATGCGGTAAGTGCTTAAGATGTGATCACTTCGGATGCGGAGTGATAGAAGGAGGCAGAGTATAATGGTAACGATCACCATAGATGGAAAACAGATTTCCGTAGATGAAAATTTATCCATACTGGAAGCTGCACAGGAGGCGGACGTCAAGATCCCCACACTCTGCTACCTGAAGGATGTCAATGAGGTAGGAGCCTGCAAAATGTGTGTTGTGGAGGTGGAAGGCAGCAGACATCTGGTAACCTCCTGCAATACAAAAGTAAAAGAGGGAATGGTGGTGAATACTCATTCCGAGAGAGTGGTGAACAGCAGAAAGCAGGTATTGAACATGCTGCTTGCCAATCATGATGTCAGATGCTTCTCCTGTAGCAAATCCGGTGACTGCAGACTGCAGGATCTGTCCAATGAATATGGCATTACGAAATCCTGCTATCCCGGAAGCGCAGCCAAATTTGAAGCGAAAAAAGAGAATCCTTTTCTGACGTATTATCCGGAGCTGTGCATCAATTGTCAGAGATGTGTCAGCACCTGTAACAAGGTGTCCTGTAATGGCACCCTGCATAACAGTAAGATCGGTACGAGAACACTGATCGATGCTCCGTTCGGACCGGACTGGAAGGAGACAGACTGCGAGTCCTGTGGTAACTGCGCGGCAGTATGTCCTACCGGAGCACTGGTAGCCAAAAACCGTAAAAAGTACCAGGTCGGCAAGGTGAAAAAGGTTCTGACAACCTGCCCCCACTGTGCTACCGGCTGTCAGTATTATCTGGTGGTAAAGGATAACGAGATCGTGGATGTGGAACCGGCAAACGGTCCTTCCAACAAGGGATTGTTATGTGTTAAGGGCAGATTTGGCTCGTTTAATTTCGTACATTCGCCGGAGAGATTAAAATATCCTCTGATCAAGAATCATGAGACCGGAGAGTTTGAGCGTGCTACCTGGGATGAGGCACTGGATCTCATCGCAGCGAAATTTACAGAGATCAAGAAAAAGTATGGTTCCGATGCACTGGCAGGCTTTGCCTGCTCCCGTTCTCCGAACGAGGACTGCTATATGCTGCAGAAGATGGTCCGCTGTGCGTTTGGTACCAATAATGTAGATAACTGTGCCAGAGTCTGCCATTCCGCAACCGTGGCCGGACTTGCCATGACCCTGGGAAGCGGAGCCATGACCAATCCTATCAGTGATATTACGAATGATGTGGATGTGATCATGCTGGTAGGCTCCAATCCAGAGGAAGCACATCCTGTCATCGGTATGCAGATCCGTCAGGCGGTAGAACGGGGAACCCGGCTGATCGTGGTAGATCCCAGAGATATCGGTCTGTCCAGGCAGGCAGATATTCATCTGAAATTAAAGCCCGGTACGAACGTCGCATTTGCCAACGGTATGATGAATGTGATCATCCATGAGGGACTGGCAGACGAAGAATTCATCCGCACCAGAACCGAAGGCTTTGAAGAATTAAAAAAGATTGTGGAAGAATATACTCCGGAGCGTGTAGCCGAGATCTGTCATATCGATGCGGATCACCTGCGGGAGGCGGCACTGATGTATGCTAAGGCGAAGAAGGCTCCGATCATCTATTGTCTGGGCGTAACGGAACATTCCACCGGAACCGAAGGTGTTATGTCCATGTCCAACATGGCGATGTTAGTAGGGAAGCTGGGACGCAGCGGCTGTGGCGTCAATCCCTTACGTGGACAGAATAATGTGCAGGGTGCCTGCGATATGGGTGCACTGCCCGGTGATCTTCCCGGTTATCAGAAAGTGACAAATCCCGAGGTGATTGCTAAATTTGAAAAAGCATGGGGTGTGGAGCTGAACAAAAAACCCGGCGTACATGCAACGGATGTATTCCCTGCGGCAATCCGTAAGGAGATCCGGGGACTCTTTATCTTCGGCGAGGACCCGATCGTAACGGATGCAGACCAGCATCATATCCGCAAGGCACTGGAAAGCCTGGATTTCCTGGTATTGTCCGACCTGTTCATGACAGAGACCGCGCAGTATGCGGATGTGATCCTGCCCGGTACCAGTTATGCGGAGAAGGAAGGTACCTTCAGCAATACGGAGAGAAGAGTACAGCGTGTGCGTAAAGCGGTGACACTGGAAGGCGAGATGCGCCTGGATACCGATATTTTTATCGACCTGATGAACCGCATGGGATATCCGCAAGCCCAGCTTACTTCCGAAGAGATCATGGATGAGATCGCGTCCCTGACCCCCAGCTTTGCAGGTATCAGCCATAGAAGACTGGATAAGGGTGAGAGTATCCAGTGGCCCTGCCCGGATAAGAAACATCCCGGCACACCGATTTTACATGTGGGTAAGTTCTCCAGAGGACTGGGATGGTTCTACCCCGCAGAATATGTGCCAAGTGCGGAACTTCCGGATGAGGAATATCCGTTTACCATGATGACGGGACGTATCCTGTACCATTACAATACCAGAGCCATGACCGGCAAGACCCCGGGACTGATGGAGAAGGAAGGTCATTCCTTCATCGAGATGAATACGGAGGATGCAGTGCGCCTTGGCATTGAAAATGGAGAAAAGGTAAGGGTTACATCCAGGAGAGGTACTCTGATCACGACTGCGAGAGTGGGAGAAAAAGTATCCCCGAAGGAGACCTGGATGCCGTTCCATTTCCCGGATGGCAATGCCAATATCCTGACGAATGCGGCATTGGATAAATATGCGAGAATCCCGGAATACAAAGTCTGTGCGGTAAAAGTGGAAAAGCTTCCCGCAGAGGACAGACTGGCGGAAATAATTATGGAATAAGATAATTGAAAAAACAGCTGGATAGTGTGGCTAAGAAAACAAAGAAGCAAAGTGCGTGTGGACAAAAGGTGCTGCACGCACTTTCTCTTTGCCTGAAATTTTTATATTTTTCTGGACTTACAAGAAAAAATGGCATATCGTATCAAAATAGGGTATAATTATATTTTAAAGCTTTCAGAGGAAATGAAAAAAGAGAACTGTAAAGGCAGGAAATGAAATGTTTTTTTATGATAAAGAAAATAATAGCAAAAATAATAAAAAAAATAGGGAAAACAGAGGGAAGAAGCAAGTAGCAGCGATGTTGGTTGCAGGAGTACTTGGAATGAGCATGGTCGTGGGACTGACCGCTTGTGGCGGGGATGACGGCACCAAAGTAGTATTTACCACGGGATTAGGTAAAAACGAGGTGTTCCGGATCGGAGATGAGTCCTGCTCTAAGGCAGAGATCATGATCTATCTGACTACGACACAGAATCAGTATGCGAATGTCTACGGAACGGAGATCTGGAACACCTCCTTAAATGGTGTGACACTGGAGGATAATGTCAAGGAGACGGTACTGGCACGGATCGCACAGATCAAGACCATGTATCTGCTGGCAAAGGAAAAAGAGGTCACGTTAGATGAAGCCGAGGAAGCAAAGGTCGTCCAGGCAGCGCAGGAGTATTATTCTTCCCTGAATGACACAGAGATCGAGACCATGGGTGCCACGGAGGAAATCGTGGAGAAGCTGTACCGGGAATATGCCATGGCGGATAAGGTCTACCGGCTGATCATTCAGGATATCAATCCGGAGATCAGCGATGACGAGGCGCGCAAAATTACGGTGCAGCAAATCTTTTTCGCAACAGCATCCACGGATATGGACGGTAATTTAAAGCCCTATTCGGAAAGTTCTATCCAGAAAGCTTACGAAAAAGCCTGTGAGGTGAGAGCCATGGCGGTGGACGGAGAACATGATTTCACGGAGCTGGCTTCTAAATACAGTGATGATTCCGAGATCACCTATTCCTTCGGCAAGGGGGAGGCGGAGAGTGCCTACGAGGAAGCAGCATTCAATCTGGCAACGGATGAAGTGAGCCAGGTCGTCAAGTGTGAGCGGGGCTATTACATTATCAAATGCATCAACACCCTGGACCGGGAAGAGACAGACGCCAATAAGTTAAAAATCGTGGAAGAGCGGAAGCGTGAAGTCTTCGGACAGGAGTATGACAGCTTTGTGAATACGCTGGTGCGTCAGCTCAATGACAAACTGTGGGATGAGATCACCCTGATCACGGACGAGCAGGTGACCACGGATAACTTTTTTGATGTGTATGCAAAGTATTTTCCGGAGGAGTAATCCTTAGGATCACCATACGCTTTATTAAAATTTTAGAATTGCGGAAATCCTGATTAATACTGGATTTTTGACGAATTGTTAGCACTCATTGTAAATGAGTGCTAAATTTGTCTTGACTTTTTAATTTTGCAGTCCTACACTTAGAATCAGTTAGATAACAGTCAGCCATGACTGTGCAATTATAGAAAAGGATGTGGTAAAAATGGCAGCAAAAAGCGGTAGCTTATCAATCAACAGTGAAAACATTTTTCCGATTATTAAAAAGTGGTTGTATTCCGATCACGACATTTTTTACAGAGAGCTGATCTCCAACGGCTGCGATGCCGTAACCAAGCTTAAAAAGCTGGACATGATGGGAGAATATACCCTGCCCGAAGGCTATAAGGGACGTGTGGATGTCATCGTGGATCCCGAGAAGAAGACACTGACCTTCAAGGATAACGGTCTGGGCATGACCGCCGACGAAGTGGAAGAGTATATCAACCAGATCGCATTTTCCGGTGCTACGGATTTCATTGAGAAATATAAGGACAAGAGCAATTCCGACCAGATCATCGGTCATTTCGGACTGGGCTTCTATTCCGCATTCATGGTAGCGGATGAAGTACATATTGATACGTTATCTTACAAGGATGGCGCCAAGGCAGTGCACTGGGAGTGTGACGGCGGCACTGATTTCTCCATGGAAGACGGAGACAAGACCGATGTCGGTACGACCATCACTCTGTTCTTAAATGAAGACTGCCTGGAGTTCTGTAATGAGTACAAAGCCCGTGAGGTAGTGAAGAAGTATTGTTCCTTCATGCCTACGGAGATCTATCTGTCCAAAGCGAACACCAAGGAGACCCAGATCATCAAGGAAGAGGAAAAGCTTCCCGATGATGAAGTTCTCGAAGAGATCGAGCCGGAGAAGAAGGAAAAAACAGAGGGCGAGAATGCAGAAGCTGAGGCAGCAGAAGAACCCAAGAAGCTGAAGATCAGAAAGCGTCCCGAACTGATCAACGAGACACAGCCTCTGTGGACCAAGCATCCCAACGAGTGCACCAAGGAAGAGTATCTGGACTTCTACCGCAAGGTATTCCAGGATTACAAGGAGCCTCTGTTCTGGATCCACCTGAACATGGACTATCCTTTCAACTTGAAAGGTATTCTGTACTTCCCGAAGATCAATATGGAGTATGAGTCCATTGAGGGTACCATCAAGCTGTACAACAATCAGGTATTCATCGCAGATAATATCAAGGAAGTCATTCCGGAGTTCCTGCTGTTGTTAAAGGGTGTCATCGACTGCCCGGATCTGCCTCTGAATGTATCCAGAAGTGCATTGCAGAACGACGGATTTGTCAAGAAGATCGCCGAGTACATTACCAAGAAGGTAGCGGACAAGCTTGCCGGTATGTGCAAGACTGACAAGGAAGAGTACGACAAGTACTGGGATGACATCAGCCCCTTCATCAAGTTCGGCTGCCTGAAGGATGACAAGTTCTGTGAGAAGATGAATGATTACATCCTCTTCAAGAATCTGGACGGCAAATATCTGACTTTGCCCGAGTGCCTGGAGATCAAGCCTCAGGATGAAGAAGAGAACAAGGAGAATGCCGTAGACGAGAACGGCAACAAGGTAGAAGCCGAAGTCGTAGAGGACAAGGCGGAAGATGAGGCTTCCGAGGAGAATACCGAGGAAGAGAAGAAGGAGAAGATCATCTACTATGTAACGGATGAACAGCAGCAGAGCCAGTACATCAATATGTTCAAGGCTGCCAAGATGGATGCTGTGATCCTGACCCACAATATTGATCAGCCCTTCATCTCCCAGTTGGAGCAGAAGAACGAGGGAATCAAGTTCCAGCGTATAGATGCGGATGTGACCGATGCCCTGAAGTCCAAGACTTCCAAGAAGGCTGAAAAAGAGATGGAAGAGCAGGCTGAGAGCATCAGCAAGCTGATGAAGAAAGCTCTGAAGAATGACAAGATCACGATCAAGGTAGAGAAGCTGAAGAATAAAAAGATCTCTTCTATGATCACGCTGTCCGAAGAGAGCAGACGTATGCAGGATATGATGAAGATGTACTCCATGCCCGGTATGGATATGAGTGCTTTCGGCGGTGAGGGCGAGACCCTGATCCTGAATGCCAACCATCCTCTGGTACAGTACATTACTGAGCACCAGGACGGCGAGAACGCAGAAATGATCTGCGAGCAGCTCTACGATCTGGCAAAGCTCCAGCATGCACCCCTGTCTGCCGATGCCATGACCAAGTTCGTGGCAAGAAGCAATGACATTATGATGCTGTTGACAAAATAAATTAAGCAGAAGGTCCGGCGAAGGACGCTGAAGACAAAACAGGAACTGAGATGAGTGTTTGCACATACGTCACAGTTCCTGCTTTTTTTAGAAAAATCATGGTAGTTGTTCAGAAATTCATCCAATCATATTTATATGACTTTGAATAGTTAGTATTTAAGCACATCTTCGCGTAACGGAGCATATGCTGTAAGGAAGATTTGTTGCCTGACCGAACATGTGAGGACAGATGAAAATGGGATAGGCAGAAAGGACATATGTCCATGGATATTACGGATACTACTTATACAGGTACACTCCAGATCAGCGTTGTCTCCGCTCTGGGGATGTCCCCAATCGCCGGTGCTACGGTCACCATTTCTTATACCGGAGATCCGGATTCTCCGATAGAGACACTTACTACCGATGAATCGGGGCAGACCCCGGCGATAACTCTGGAAGCGCCACCGAGAGAACTGTCTTTATCTCCGGAGATTACGGAACAACCTTATTCGGAATACAACATTCAGGTGACGGCAGAAGGCTTTGAAACGGTACTGGTCTCCGGCTCTGAGATTCTGGCAGGAGAATATTCTCTGCAGCCGATCCGCATGAATCCTCTGAATGTGACAGAGGAGGAAGAAAAAGTAGTCGTAATACCGGCACATACCCTATTCGGAGAATATCCTCCGAAGATTCCGGAAGAAGAAATCAAACCCATGAACGAGACGGGGGAGATCGTCTTAAGCCGCGTGGTCATTCCAGAATATGTGATTGTACATGACGGTGTTCCGGAGGACCCTACTGCCAAAAATTACTGGGTACGCTATAAAGATTATATTAAAAATGTGGCTTCCAGCGAGATCTATTCCACCTGGCCGGAAAGTGCGATCTATGCAAATATTCTGGTCATTCAGTCATTTACGTTAAACCGTGTATTTACAGAGTGGTACAGGGGGCGCGGATATGATTTTACGATTACTTCGTCTACGGCATATGACCAGAAATGGATCTATGGCAGAAATGTGTTTGAAGAGATCGACTATCTGGTAGATTCCATTTTTACCAATTATTTATCAAGACCCGGCGTACGGCAGCCTATTTTCACCTCATACTGTGACGGCAACCGGACTACCTGCCGGGGACTTAGTCAGTGGGGCTCCAAAGCACTTGCGGATCAGGGATATTCCGCCATTGATATCATTCACTATTATTATGGCAATGATATGTACATCAATTCTGCGGATATTATATCGGGAGTGCCGTCCTCCTGGCCGGGGTATGATCTGACCATCGGTTCGTCAGGCGAAAAAGTAAGACAGCTTCAGCAACAGTTGAACCGCATCGCCAGAAATTATCCGGCGATTCCCACACTGACGCCCGATGGTGTCTATGGATCAGCTACTGCAGATGCTGTCCGGACCTTCCAGAGGATATTTAATCTCCCACAGACCGGAATTGTGGATTATCCCACATGGTTTGAAATCTCGGATATTTATGTAGGGGTTACGCGCATTTCCGAGCCGGATGCGTAGGGGCGACCGACATCTCCTGTATCCTTTTTTTCACCACAGTGTGGTCACAGGGATAGGAAGAAGCTTCTCTGTGCGTTAAATCAAGGTGCGGGGCATTACACACGAGATTTGATGATTACGCCCCGCGTATCGTAAACCACCGGGGCTTAATTGACTATAATTGATGATTACGCCCCGCGTAATGAAAACAACTGGGGCTTAATTGATTATAATTGATGATTAAGCCCCGCGTAAAGAAAGCATACCGGGGCGTAATTGAGTAAAAATGATGATTACGCCCCGCATAACGAATAAGACAGGGATTTGTGAGTAAGCGCCCATTGCTGTCCTCACTATGCCTATGCGTAACTCATTGCCCGCGTAATTTTCAATTGACCATGTGATAACAAAGATAATACCGACACTATTTCCTCTGGTATTTGGACAAGCATAAAAACCTCTTGACAGATAAAAATATATGACGTATTATTGTATTAAATAAATAATACAGTAAATTCATACAATGAGTCAGGGCGCATCGACAGAAACGATGTGCGACAGATAGCAAGGAACAAACAGTAGAAACAAACAGTAGGAACAAACAGTAGGAACAAACAGTAGGAACAAACAGTAGGAACAAACGGTAGAAATAAACAGTAGAAACAGACAATAAGAAACAAGAAAGGATGATGGAAATGGCTTGGGAATTAGATGCTGGCAGACCGATATACGCGCAGCTGGTAGAGCGGATCCAGAGGAAAATCGTATCCGGTCAATATCGGCCGGGAGAGAAGCTGCCGAGCGTCAGGGACCTTGCGGCAGTGGCGGCAGTGAATCCCAATACGATGCAGAAAGCATTTGCCGAACTGGAGCGGAGCGGTCTGATCGTAACACAGCGCACCAGCGGCAGAACCGTGACGGAGGACACCGAACTGATCAAGAATACCAGAGAACAGCTGGCGGTCGGACATGTCCGGAATTTTATGAACAACATGCAGGAACTGGGATATCAGAAAGAAGAGATCAAGGATTTCTTCGATAAGATACAGCCCCAAAAAGATGTGGGCCTGTGACAAAAAGAGAGGCGGAAACAGAAATGAATAATCTTGTGGAAATTGTGAATCTGACCAAGAAATACGGCTCCAATGTGGCCGTGAATAACCTGACCGTAAGTCTCCCCAAGGGGAAGATCATTGGTCTGCTGGGACCCAACGGCAGCGGTAAGACGACCCTGATCAAAATGCTGAACGGTCTGCTGACACCGACGGAAGGCACTATTATGATCGACGGCAATTATGTCGGACCGGTGACCAAGAGCAAGGTGGCTTATCTGCCGGACCGTACCTATCTGACGATGAATAAAACCATCCGGGAGATTCTGGAATATTTTCAGGATTTCTATGCGGACTTTTCCAGAGAGCGGGCAGAAGAGATGCTGAAGAGCTTAGGGATTGACCCTGCGGTGAAGATGCGGACCTTATCCAAAGGTACAAAGGAGAAGGTACAGCTGATCCTGGTGATGAGCCGGAATGCCAGTCTGTATATTCTGGATGAGCCCATTGCCGGTGTGGATCCGGCAGCGAGAGATTACATCCTGCGCACCATCATCAATAACTACAATCCGGAAGCTACCGTGTTGATCTCCACTCACCTGATCGAGGATGTGGAGCAGGTGCTGGATGAAGTGATCTTCATGCGCTACGGTCAATTGGTGTTATATACATCCGTTGACAATATCAGAGAAGAGAAGGGTAAGTCTGTAGATGCTTACTTCAGGGAGGTATTCGCATGTTAGGAAAGTTGATGAAATATGAATGGAAAAATACCTGGAAAGCGGGCGTGCTGATGCTCCTTGGAATGTTTGTGGTCACTGTGATCGGCTGCGTGGTATTACGCATGCCGGGAGGGTTGGTAGCGGAGATTGCGGACGGCAATAACATGAATGCGACACAGAGCTGGTTTGTACTCTCATCCTTTGTGGCAACACTGATCCTGTATGTGATCATGCTGCTGGCGTCCACCTGGGGAATGCTGATCTTTTTGGGAATCCGCTTTTACCGCAGTATGTATACGGATGAAGGCTATCTGTCCCACACCCTGCCGGTAACAGCTAACCAGCTGTTTTTAAGCAAGGTACTGGTCTCCGGTGTCTGGTATCTGTTCATTACGATAGGCATCGGTATCTCTGTGGTGGCACTGATCGTGTCTCTGATGACAGGACTTTTAAATATCGGTGAACTGAGTAGTGTACTGACACAATATAATGGGAATATCTGGGAATTTCTGGCAGATGCTTTTTATGAACTTGGCAGAACATACGAAGAAGAGATGGGGATCAATCTGTTGCATTATGGGATCAAGCTGCTCTTAACCTATGTGGCAGGACCTTTCATTGCTATGGTCACCCTGTTCGGAGCCCTGACGATCGGGCAGCTGTCTTCTAAACATAAAGGGTTCATGGGAATTCTGGTCTATGCGGGAGTGACGATCCTGTCGTCCATCATCGGCAGCACTGTACAGAGCGCATTCATGTTTGGTGCCAATGTCGCAAACAGTGCCAGTGGAATCACGGTGAGCACCAATTCCGCCTATGATATTAATGTGATCACCAGTCTGCTTTTTGCGGCGATCATGTACGGGGTATCTTATTACATCATGAACCGAAAATTAAACCTCGAGTAACCGGGTATACACCTTGCCCTCAACTGGTAAATTTGATATAATAAATCCAAATGACAACAGGGAACGGGTGAAGGTACATGCAGGAGATTATTGATAGAATTTTAGGAGGAAACTTCGATTACGAGAACGGTTCTTTGGAATTCTCCTGCTCTAAAATAGAAATTTCGCTGTCGCAGGGGACAGCGTATGAGGGCTCTTTTCACATCCTCTCTGCATCGGACGGCTATGTAAAGGGATCTGTGATCTCGGACCATCTTCAGATGGAATGTATGACAGATCAGTTTACCGGCTCCGATGCAGAAATTTTTTTCTGCTTCCACGGTGAGAATCTGGAAGAAGGGGATGTGGTGAAGGGCTCTTTTTCGGTAGTCAGTAATCGTGGAGAGTATAATCTCCCTTTTGTGGTAACAGTAGAACATGGCGTGTTAAATTCTTCCATCGGTCCTATAAGAAATCTGTTCCATTTCGCGAATCTGGCGAAGAGTAACTGGAAGGAAGCGGTGCGGTTGTTCTACAGACCGGAATTTTTACGGCTGTTTACGGGGAACGATGCCCACTTTTATGAAACCTACCGGATGTTGTCCGCCTGTGAAGGCAACGAACAGAACATGGAGGAATTCCTGATCTGCATCAATAAAAAGCAGCAGATCGAATTTCTGGTGGAAGAGAAGGAACTGGTGAAAAAGCTGCCCCGTACGGAAGGCAATTACGGTGTGTCGGAGAATAGCCTGACCATTGTAAGAAACGGCTGGGGATATACCAATCTGCAGATTGAATGCGAGGGAGAATTTGTTTTCACGGAAAAAGAAAGCTTAAGTGATGATGATTTCCTTGGCAACCGGTGCAGACTTCCCGTGTATATTGACAGCAGTGTATGCAGACCCGGTAAAAATTTTGGAAGAATTTATATCTACAATGCCTATATCTCCATAGAGATCCCCGTGATGGTACAGTTGGGAGACAGGACGGCGGTGCGGCATGCGGATCACAGCCATATGCAGTGCATCTCCCAGATCATGAAATATTACGAAGAATTCCGCCTGAAAAAAATCGGCACGGGAGCCTGGCTCTCAGAGACCGGCAAACTGGTAGAGCGTATGGTGACCATGGATGAGAAGGATGCGTCGGCGAGACTGTTCCAGGCACAGCTTCTGATCACGGAGGAACGTTATAACGAAGCAGGCTGGATCTTAGATCATGCGGCGGACATGCTGGAAGCACAAAAAGCCACCGGTGGAGAACTGTGGGCATATTATCTGTATCTGACCACACTGATTCATAGAGATCCCCAGTATACCATGCAGATCGCAGAGCAGGTGGAGCAGATCTACCGCTATGACAAGAGCCGTTGGAGAGTGGCATGGCTTCTGCTGTATCTGTCGGAGGAATACAACCGGTCCACCTCCGGAAAATGGATGTTCTTGGAAAAACAGTACCAGTATGGCTGTTCCAGCCCGGTGATCTATCTGGAGGCACTGGCACTTTTAAACGGGAATCCGGCACTTTTGCGGAAACTGAATGGCTTTGAACTGCAGGTGATGCATTTTGGAGTGCGGCACGCAGCTGTGAATGACAGTCTGTTGGAACAGCTTTTGTATCTGTCCGGCAGGGTACGGGAGTATTCCCCGTTATTATGCAGGATTCTGAAAAAAATGTATGAGAAGAAAGAAGACGTACGAATTCTCCAGGAGATCTGCAGCCTGTTGATCAAGGGCAGCAAGGCCGGACCGGACGCGTATATCTGGTACCAAAAGGGCGTGGAGAGTCACCTGCGGATCACGAATCTGTATGAGTATTATATGGCTTCGGTGGATATGGATTCCGCCATGGAACTGCCGAAGGTGATTCTGATGTACTTCTCTTTCCAAAACAATCTGGATTATGAACACAGTGCGTTTTTATACGCCTATCTTTTGAAGCACAGAGAAGAATATGAGGAACTGTACGAACATTACGAACCGCGCATCGAGCGTTTTGTGATCGATCAGATCCAGAAGCAGCATATCAACAGACATCTGGCGGTATTGTATCAGCGGTTCTTAACGCCGGCGATCGTGACGGAGGCCATGGCGAAGCCGCTGTCAAGGCTTCTGTTTGCCCATCTGGTCAGAGTGGAAGACGACCGAATGCGCAGGGTGATCGTCTGTCAGCCGGGCAACCGGAAGATGAAGGAGATTCCTTTATTAAATGGCACAGCATGGGTGGCAATCTATGGGAATGAATATACCCTTGCTTTTGAGGATGCCTATGGCAACCGGTTCCTTAAAAATGTGGAATATACCCTGGAAAAGCTGCTGGTGCCAGGAAAATATCTGCGGCTTTTGGAACATTATGTGCCGGATACGGTGGAACTGGATCTGTATCTTGCGGAGAATGACAGGGGAGAAGAGACACTGTCTTCGGCAAAGCTGATGCGGATGGCAAGACTGGCAACGTCGGATGCCGTGGAACCGGCACTCAGACGGAACCAGGCGGTAAGACTGGTACAGGCATATTTCGATGCGGACAATATGCAGGCACTGGATGAATATCTGCAGGAGCTGGACGGTGGAGAATTCACTGCGGAGCAGAGGGAGACATTGCTTCGCTTCCTGGTGTTACGCGGGAATTATGAAAAGGCATATCAATGGATCGAAAGTTATACACCGTATTTTGCGGATGCGAAAATATTGCTTCGCCTGACGGATGCACTGATCTCACAGGCTGCACACAGTGGGGAGCCTGCGTTATATGCAGCGGCATTGTCCGCCTTCCGAAGAGGAAAATATAACGGAAATATTCTGGAATATCTGGTGCGCTATGCTGTGGGAACTACGAAGGAATTGCGTGATATCTGGAAATCTGCCAGATCCTTTGATGTGGACTGCTATGAACTCAGCGAGCGTATTTTAGTACAGATGCTGTTTTCCGGCGCTTTTGTGGGAGAGAGAATGGATATCTTCCGTTATTATGTATCCCAGGGAGCGAGACAGGAGATCGAGGAAGCCGTACTGGTACAGAGCTCCTGCGACTATTTCTGCAGAGAGAAGATTACGGAAGAATATATCTTTCGGGAGATCCGGAATACTTACCTGCGGGGTGAAAAGACACAGCGGATCTGTAAACTGGCGTATCTGAAGTTCTATGCGGAGAACCGGGACAAGATAGAGAAGGAAGACGAAATGTTGATCCGGGATTTCCTGGAGGAAATGATGCGGGATCATATTCATCTGAATTTTTTCCGGGAATTCAGAGATTGTCTGCCGGCTCTTCAGGAGCTGAAGGATAAGACCATCGTGGAATATCATACCAAAGCCGGTGTCCGGGCAAGGATCCATTATGTGATGATGCAGGAGAACGGTCAGGCGGAGGATTACCTGTCGGAGTACATGCAGGAAGTGTACAGCGGTGTATTTTTCAAAGAATTCGTATTGTTCTTCGGGGAGAACATTCAGTATTACATTATGGAGGAATCCGAAAGCGGCGAGCAGCTCACGGAGAGCGGCAGCCTGCAGAGGAGCGATATCATGAATGATAATCCGGACAGCAAGTATGAGATCATCAATGACATGATGATCAGCATGACCCTGCAGGATGATGATACACTGGATCATCTGATCGAAGAATATTATCGGAGAGAATATCTGGATCACAGGTTGTTTACCTTACAGTGATACCTGAACAGAACAACAAAAAGGATAACAGAGAGGAGGCGGAAGGAAGATGCGGCTGCCGGGAAGTGAAAAGGTGATAGTCGGATATGATCTGGGCAGCAGATATGCGCAGATCAGCTGTTATGTTGCAGGCAGTGGGGAAGAGATCAGAACTCTTTCTTCCGTGGCGGGATCACAGGTATTTACCATCCCACTGGCACTCAGCAAAAGACAGGGTGTGAATCAGTGGTTCTACGGGAGCGAAGCGGTAAGATATGCGCAGGAAGAGGAAGGGATCCTGGTGGAGAATCTTCTGAAGCTTGCAAGGGACGGAGAACCGGTGCAGATCGACGGTACGGCACTGGACCCCGTGGCTCTGTTAACCCTTTTCCTGAAACGGAGTCTGGGACTGTTATCCCAAGTGACGAATGCGGAGAAGATCGGGGCGTTGATGATCACCTGTGAAGAACTGGATCCTAGGATGTTAGAAGTACTTGCTGCGGCGACGGCGGGGTTACATCTGAAGACAGAACAGATCTGTTTTCAGAGTCATGTGGAAAGCTTTTACTATTATAATCTGTACCAGCCGGAGGAATTGTGGCGGCATAAGACGGTGTTGTGTGAATACGCGGAGCACTCCATACGCACTTATTGCATGGAATGCAATCGCCATACTACGCCGGTGGTAGCCTATATGGAAGAGAGGGAGTTCCCTTTCCCGGTGCCGGAATCGGATGAGAAAATGTTGGAGATCGCCACCAGCCTGTGCGGTAACCAGATTGTATCTTCGGTGTATCTGATCGGTGAGGCGTTTTCTCAGGAATGGATGAAGGAATCATTACGCTATCTGTGTCATGGAAGAAGAGTCTTCCAGGGGAACAATCTGTTCAGCAAGGGTGCCTGTTACAGTATGATGGAGCGGCTGGCTCCCAGTGAAGCAGGGAAAAACCATGTGTTTTTAGGCGATGATAAATTAAAATCCAATATCGGAATGAAAATTTTACGACAGGGGGAGGAATCCTACTGTGCGCTTCTTGATGCGGGGATCAACTGGTACGAAGCGAAGAACAGTATGGAATTCTACCTGTTGGAAGGAAGGGCAGTGGAGATCCTGATCACATCCCTGACAGGCAAGGGGAACCGGATCGCCAGGATCGTCCCCGAGGAACTGCAGGAGGGAATCACCAGGCTTAAGATCAGTGTGGAGATGCGGGATGATACGCATCTTATGGTGGAACTGGAAGATCTGGGATTTGGCACATTTCGTGCGGCAACACACCATATCTGGAAAGAAAAGATCGAACTGTAAGCGATCGGACGGTGACCTGGCTGACAGCTGAAAGTGGATAGAAATGAGGAATGGAAATGAGGGCAAGTCTGTGCGTAGGTGAATATTGTGAAAATGCCTATACAGTGGAAGAACTGGGGATCAGTGTCTGCTGCATGGAGGAATTGTGCTATTGCCTGAAGGAGAATGCTTTCCTCTTAGACCTGTCCATTATGAACGACAAACTGGCAGACTGGATCGGAGAGGAATGTAAGGTCAGGGAACTGGCAAAGCAGTTGTACCCCATGATACATAAGCAGGGTTCCTTAAGTGTATTCGTGCTGACCATTCTACAATATGTGGGAATGTATGGCGAAGAGGACCTTAAGCAGGTGGAACAGGTACTGAAGCAGGGAGCCGGACTGAGCAATCTGGAAAAACGCAAAAGCCAGATCGACTATATGGTGGAAAAGCGGAAATACGCTGCTGCCATCCGTGGATACGATATGCTGTTAGAAACCTGGAGTACGCTGGAAGCGGAAGGAAGAGAGCTCCCGGCGGGTAAGGTAAGAGCCTCTATATTACATAATAAAGGGGTGGCGCTGACCGGGCTGATGCTGTACGACAAGGCGGCGGAGCAGTTCAGAGAGGCCTGGCAGTCAGATCCGGACAGAGTACATCTGGATGCCTATCTTGCGGCAAAACGAATGGAACTGCCGGAGGATGCTTATGTTGCTTTTGCAGCGCAGAATCCGGAATTTTATACAGAGTCCCTGGAACTGGAGAAAAGTATGGAACAGTTCGGCAGGGAATGGGAACAGCAGCCGGAGTACAGGCAGCTGCAGCTTCGCAGTACCTGGCGGGCAGAAGACAGACAGAAGTATGATGCAGAGAATGAGAGACTGACGACAGCCCTTAAAAACAGCTATCGGACCAGTGTGAACGTATAACAGACAGGAGAAAAAAATGGCATGGTGGAATCGCTTTTTTAAGAAAAAAGAACCGGTACAGCAGGAAGAAGACTGGGAGCAGTTAGTCTATACAAGGAACGGTGTGAATTTTGACGAGGAGGACCAAAGAAAGCGTTATATTGTAAACTGTCTCGAGCAGATCGCGGAAGCTTCCAAGGAGATCGATCTGCTGACCGGAGAATATACGTTAGTGACTTCCTATCTGACGGATACGGATGAGATTGAGGCTCTGCCCAAGGAACAGCGCTCACAGGTGAACAGTACCGCTGCCAGGCTGGCAGGTCTCGAGCAGGAGCGCAACAGATACCGGGAGAAAAAGAACCGCATGCGGGATGCGGACTTCTATGCGATCCGCAAGAGAGAGGACGAGATCGAAGAAGGAATTCAGAAGATCCGTGAGGGCGAAAAATACGGCAATCTGGTCAGGCAGGATCTGCACAGACTGGACGGAGAGAGACATGCCTACGAATATCGGAGGAACGAACTCGAGAACCTGATGAACAATCAGAGAGGAATGGCGGTAATTTTTTTTACGGCACTGGTAGTGTGCGTAATCATGCTGGCAATCTTACAGTTCGGATTTGATATGGATGTCTATGTCGGACTGTTTCTGGCAGTGGGAGCGGGCGCCGTTGCCATCTCTTATGTCTGCATCAAATATATGGATGCCGGACGGGAACTGCAGCGGGTGGAGAAGACCATCAACAAGATCATTCAGCTGCAGAATAAGGTCAAGATCCGCTATGTGAACAACTGTCAGCTGATGGAATATCTCTATCTGAAATACAATACGGACAGTGCGGCGAAGCTGGAGAAACGCTGGAAATTGTACCAGGATGAAAAAGAAGAGCGCAAGCAGTTCGCGGAAGCGGAAGCGAAGACAGAGTATTATCAGAAACAACTGGTGGAACAGCTGTCGAATTACCGCGTGCAGATGCCGGAGCGGTGGATCAGCCAGACAGCGGCACTTTTAGATAAACGTGAGATGGTGGAGATCCGTCATGAACTGATCCAGAGAAGACAGGCACTCCGCAAACAGATGGATTATAATCAGGAGGTGGCGGAGAGTGCCCGCAATGAAGTAAAAGAAGTGGCGGCACTCTATCCGAAATATGCGCAGGAGATCCTCTCTATGGTGGAGCGTTACGATCGATAAAGAATTGACAAGACCCTCCCGTTATGTTACTATGACACCGTGTTAGCAATTTACCATGTTAAAGTATACAACGCGGCCAACAGTGAGTGGCAGAACGGGAGGATGTATTATGAAAAGAGTATTAGTGGCATTATTGGCGATCAGCATGGCAGCAGGTGTTCTTACCGGCTGTGGTTCTAAAGGATCTGATAAGACATTTACCGTAGGTTTTGATGCGGAATTTCCCCCTTACGGATATCGTGATGACAATGGAGAATATGTAGGCTTTGACCTGGATCTGGCAGCGGAAGTATGCAAGAGACAGGGCTGGGAGCTGGTAAAGCAGCCCATTGACTGGGATGCAAAGGATATGGAGCTTTCCTCCGGAGCTATTGACTGTATCTGGAACGGTTTCACCATGAACGGCAGAGAGGATGCCTACACCTGGACCGAGCCCTATGTGGATAACAGCCAGGTGTTCGTCGTGGCAGCAGCTTCCGGTGTACAGAATAAGGAAGAGCTGGCAGGCAAGGTTGTAGCGGTACAGAAGGATTCTTCCGCACTGGCAGCACTGAATGATGAAGAGAACGCCGATAACATTGCACTGCGTGATTCCTTTGCACAGCTGATCGAGTATGCGGATTATAATACTGCTTTCATGGATCTGGAGCAGGGTGCGGTAGATGCCGTAGCCATCGACATCGGTGTGGCACAGTACCAGATCGCCCAGAGAGAAGCAGGGAAGTTCGTTATGCTGCAGGGCGAGGATAACAAGCTGGCAGTAGAGCAGTACGCCGTAGGTTTCCTAAAGGGTAACGATGAGTTAAGAGATACCGTGCAGAAGACTCTCGATGAGATGGCAGCAGACGGTACTGTCACACAGATCGCTGAAAAGTGGGGACTGACCGACAGTGTCTGCCTCGGTAAATAACAAAAGACAATTGATGTAAGTCAGGATAATTAAGGAGTAGATTTCATGAGTTTGCTGACCATGAGTGCCCAGCTGGCAGAGGGCTTTCTGATAACGGTGGAAATATTTGTACTGACCCTTTTATTCTCTCTTCCTCTTGGGCTGATCGTAGCCTTCGGAAGAATGTCGGGATGTAAGGTGATCCGCATTATTTCCAAAATTTACATATCCATCATGAGAGGAACCCCTCTGATGTTGCAGATCATCGTGGTGTATTTCGCACCCTTTTATGTGTTCCGCATGCAGGTGGGAACGGGATATCGTTTCCCGGCGGTGATCGTGGCATTCGTGATCAACTATGCAGCATATTTTGCGGAAATCTATCGTGCGGGAATCGAATCTATTCCGGTGGGACAGTATGAGGCTGCGCAGGTGCTGGGTTACAGTAAGGCACAGACTTTCGTGAAGATCATTCTGCCGCAGGTGGTGAAGCGGGTGCTTCCGCCGGTGACCAATGAGACCATCACATTAGTCAAGGATACTTCTATGGCATTTACCATTTCCATCGCGGAGATGTTCACTGTGGCGAAGCAGATCGGAGCGGCACAGACCAGTGTGGTTCCGCTGCTGGCTGCTGGTGTATTCTATTATATCTTCAATCTCGTTGTGGCATCCTTCATGGAATACCTGGAGAAGAAGACATCTTATTACAGATAGGTGACAGACAGGAGTATCGTATATGGAACAGACAGACGGAGAAATCCTCTTAGAAATGAATCATGTGAAAAAAAGCTTTGATGGCACCGGAGTGCTACAGGATATCTCCCTGACCGTGAAAAAGGGAGAGGTGGTCTCCATTATCGGTCCCTCCGGTTCGGGGAAGTCCACACTGCTTCGCTGTGCAACACTTTTGGAAAAAATGGACGGCGGTGAGCTGATCTATTTAGGACAGACGGCAGCTTCGGAAAAAACGGATAAAAACGGCAGAATACAGTGCGAATATGCATCGAAGGCGGAATTACATAAGATCCGTAAATGTTTTGGGCTGGTATTCCAGAATTTTAACCTTTTTCCCCATTATACTGTGATGAAAAATATCATCGATGCGCCGATCCATGTGGATAAGGTAAGCCGCACAGAAGCCGTGGCGAGGGCGGAGAAGCTTTTAGCGCAGCTAGGACTGTCGGATAAGGCAGATGCCTATCCTTACCAGTTGTCCGGCGGACAGCAGCAGAGAGTATCCATAGCCAGGGCGTTGGCACTGCAGCCCAAGATCCTGTTCTTCGATGAGCCGACCTCAGCACTGGATCCGGAACTGACGGCAGAAGTATTAAAGGTGATCAGACAGCTCGCAAGTGAGCATATGACCATGATCATCGTGACCCATGAAATGCAGTTTGCCAGAGAAGTATCCGACCGCATTATTTTCATGGAGCAGGGAGTGATCGTGGAGGAAGGTTCTCCCGAAGCACTTTTTACAACGGAAAATGCCCGGGTTCGGGAATTTATCGGAAAGTTGCAGTAAAAATATATTGATTTTTTTTCGCAAATCTGTTTATCTAATAGGTGTGGGTTTATCTTACCCACACCTATTCCAATAAAAGACTGAAAAACATAAGAATGCGAGGACTGATGGTATGAGCGTACAGGAAATGAAACCGATCAAGGAAGGTAAAGTTCGTGAGATCTATGACAACGGAGATACCCTGATCATGGTGGCAACTGACCGTATCAGCTGCTTTGATGTGATCTTGGACAATACAGTAACGAAAAAAGGAACTGTGTTGACCCAAATGTCAAAATTCTGGTTTGATATGACTGAGGATGTGATCCCCAATCATATGGTATCCGCTGATGTTAAGGATATGCCCGAATTTTTCAGACAGCCCAAATTTGACGGCAATAGCATGATGTGCAAGAAGCTGCACATGCTCCCCATCGAGTGTATCGTTCGTGGATACATTACCGGAAGCGGCTGGGAAAGCTACAAGAAGAACGGCACCGTATGCGGCATCAAGCTTCCGGAAGGTCTGAAGGAGGCAGATAAGCTTCCTGAGCCCATCTATACCCCTTCCACCAAGGCGGAGATCGGAGATCATGATGAGAACATCTCCTACGAGCAGAGTGTGGAATATCTGGAGAAGCGCTTCCCCGGAAAGGGAGCAGAATATGCTGCCAAGCTTCGTGACTATACCATCGCTATTTATAAAAAGTGTGCGGATTATGCATTGACCAAAGGAATCATTATTGCAGATACCAAGTTCGAGTTCGGTCTGGATGAGAACGGCAACATGGTACTGGGAGATGAAGTGCTGACTCCCGACAGCTCCCGTTTCTGGCCGGTAGACGGCTATGAGCCCGGACATGGTCAGCCCTCCTTTGACAAACAGTTCGCCCGTGACTGGTTGAAAGCCAATCCCGAAAAGGGCTGGAAGCTGCCGGAGGAGATCGTGGAGAAGACCATCGACAAATACCTTCAGGCATACAAGATGCTGACAGGAAAGGATCTGTAAATAACAATTTTGGGTATTCCTTTTTGCGGGGGGCAGGCAGGAAAGGTAAGGCTTACAAGTGACGGACAACATTTATATCCAGACAGAAAATAACGACAAATTAAAGGAAGAATGCGGTGTCTTCGGCGTGTACGATTTCGACGGACACGATGTGGCATCTACGATCTATTACGGACTTCTGGCATTGCAGCACAGAGGTCAGGAGAGCTGCGGTATCGCCGTCAGCGATACAAACGGACCGAAAGGAAAGGTCTTAAGCAGCAAGGATATGGGACTGGTCAATGAGGCATTTACACCGGAACACCTCGAGAAGTTAAAAGGGGATATCGGTGTGGGACATGTCCGTTATTCCACAGCGGGTGGTTCTACCAGAGAGAATGCACAGCCTCTGGTACTGAATTATGTAAAGGGTACTTTAGGACTGGCACATAACGGTAATCTGATCAATGCTCCGGAACTGCGGAGAGAGTTAGAGTACACCGGAGCTATTTTCCAGACCACCATTGACTCCGAGGTCATTGCGTACCATATTGCCAGAGAACGTCTGAATTCCAAATCCGTAGAAGAAGCGGTGGGCAGAGCCATGACGAAGATCAAGGGAGCCTACTCCCTGGTGGTGATGTCTCCGAGGAAGCTGATCGGTGCCAGAGACCCTTATGGTTTTAAACCGTTATGTATCGGTAAGAGAGACCATACCTATTTTCTGTCCAGTGAGACTTGCGCGCTGGATACGGTAGGAGCTGAATTTGTCCGGGATGTGTTACCCGGTGAGATCGTGACCATATCTCCGGAGAAGGGGATCGAGTCCGACACGAGCCATGTGCTGAAGCCTGCGGATACCGCAAGATGTATTTTCGAGTATATTTATTTCGCCAGACCCGACAGCTTTATCGATGGGATCAGCGTGTATGATTCCCGTATCCTGGCAGGAAAGTTCCTGGCTATGGATTCCCCGGTGGATGCGGATCTGGTCATCGGCGTACCGGAGTCCGGTAACTGCGCTGCCATGGGATATTCCATGCAGTCCGGAATCCCTTACGGTATGGGATTTGTGAAAAATGCCTATGTGGGCAGAACCTTTATCAAGCCGAAGCAGAAGAGCAGAGAGAGCAGTGTACAGGTCAAATTAAATCCTATCCGGGAAGCTGTGGAGGGCAAGCGTGTCATCATGATCGATGATTCCATCGTCCGCGGCACCACCTCCGACCGTATCGTGAAGATGTTGCGGGAAGCAGGAGCGAAGGAAGTCCATATGAGAGTCAGCTCACCGCCTTTTCTGTGGCCCTGCTATTTCGGCACAGATGTTCCGGCGAGAGACCAGCTGATCGCATATAACCGTTCCGTGAAGGAGATCAGTGACCTCATCGGTACAGACAGTCTGGACTATCTGAAGATCGAGAGACTGGAAGAACTGGTGGGCGGTAAGCTCGGCATCTGCAAGGGCTGCTTTACCGGCAAATACCCTATGGAACCGCCTGCGGAAGATATCCGCGGAGATTTTGACAAATAAAAGATGACTATTCAGAAACCCTTAGAATAAGAAATACTGATACGTCATGCTTGCATGTAAGTAGCAGTTTTCTTATTCGCAAGGTGACTCGAATAGAGTCACCATACCACACATGAACAAAATTAGCTGCGAAGCAGCGGGAAAGTATGTGTAACATACGGTTTTGAGAATGTGTGGGATGGGTTTGGAATAGTTGTAATAATTAGAAAATAAGAGGAGCAAGACAAATGAGTACAGGTACAGACAGATATCAGAGCCCGTTATCCGAACGCTATGCCAGTAAGGAGATGCAGTATATTTTCTCCCCGGATATGAAATTCCGCACATGGAGAAAGCTGTGGATCGCATTGGCAGAGACGGAGAAAGAGCTGGGACTGTCCCAGGACGGGAAACCCGTCATCACAGATGAGCAGATCGAGGAATTGAAGGCACACGCAGAGGACATCAATTATGATGTGGCAAAAGAGCGTGAGAAGCTGGTACGTCATGATGTTATGAGCCATGTATATGCATACGGACAGCAGTGCCCCAAGGCAGCCGGAATCATTCATCTGGGTGCAACCTCCTGTTATGTGGGTGACAACACCGATATTATCGTGATGACAGAGGCATTGAAATTAGTCAGAAAAAAGCTGATCAATGTCATGAAGGAACTGGCTGACTTCGCAGATAAGTATAAGGCACAGCCTACCCTGGCATTTACTCATTTTCAGCCGGCACAGCCTACGACCGTAGGTAAGAGAGCAACATTGTGGCTGCAGGAGTTCTCTCTGGATCTGGAAGATCTGGATCATGTTCTTGGTACCATGAAGCTGTTAGGCTCCAAGGGAACCACCGGAACCCAGGCATCCTTCCTGGAACTGTTCAACGGGGATCAGGAGACCATCGACAAGATTGATCCCATGATCGCTGCCAAGATGGGCTTCAAGGAGTGCTATCCCGTATCCGGCCAGACCTATTCCCGAAAGGTGGATACCAGAGTAGCCAACGTACTGGCAGGTATTGCAGCATCCGCACACAAGATGAGCAATGATATCCGCCTGTTACAGCACCTGAAGGAAGTGGAAGAGCCGTTTGAAAAGAATCAGATCGGTTCCTCCGCAATGGCATATAAGCGTAATCCCATGAGAAGTGAGCGTATTGCGTCTCTGTCCCGTTATGTGATGGTGGATGCGCTGAATCCCGCGATCACTTCCGCTACCCAGTGGTTCGAGAGAACTCTGGATGACTCTGCAAATAAGAGACTGTCCATTCCCGAAGGCTTCCTTGCCATCGATGGTATCCTGGATCTGTGCCTGAACGTGGTGGACGGTCTGGTAGTATACCCGAAGGTAATCGAGAAGCATATGATGAGTGAGCTGCCCTTCATGGCTACCGAGAATATCATGATGGATGCTGTAAAATTAGGCGGCAACCGTCAGGAGCTGCATGAGCGTATCCGTGAGCTGTCCATGGAGGCGGGCCGCAACGTGAAGGTAGAAGGAAAAGAAAACAATCTGTTAGAGCTGATCGCCGCAGATCCTGCATTCCCCATGGGGCTTGAGGAACTGAAGGCATCCATGGATCCTTCCAAGTATATCGGACGTTCTAAGGAACAGGTGGAAGCATTCTTGAAGAACGTGATCTATCCGATTCTGGAAGCCAACAAAGATCTCCTGGGCGTAAAGGCAGAGATCAATGTATAAATAGAAATCATATCATCACAGAAATCCGTCATTTGACCAGGAGAGCCAATGGCGGTTTTCTGCGTTGCGGAGAAATATCAGAGAGAGCAGGAGATAACTAAAAATGGGTGGATTTTTTGGAGTCGCAGCAAAAGAAGACTGTGTATTTGATCTGTTTTTCGGAACAGACTATCATTCCCATCTGGGAACCAGACGCGCCGGAATGGCAGTTTACAGCAAAGAGGAAGGCTATAACAGAGCCATTCACAACATCGAGAATGCGCCGTTTCGTACCAAATTTGACAAGGATGTCAATGAAATGCGGGGAAATCTTGGTATCGGATGTATCTCGGATTTTGAACCCCAGCCGCTGATGGTGCGTTCCCATCACGGAACTTATGCCATCACTACGGTTGGTAAGATCAATAATACCGATGCTATTATAAAGGATCTGTTCGCAAAAGGACATTCCCATTTCCTGGAGATGAGCGGCGGAGACATCAACGCCACGGAGCTGGTGGCAGCCATTGTGAATCAGAAGGATAACCTGGTAGAGGGCATTCAGTATGCCCAGGAGATCATTGAAGGTTCCATGACGCTTTTGATCATGACACCGAAGGGAATCTATGCGGCCAGAGATAAGATGGGACGTACTCCTGTGGCCGTGGGTAAAAAGGAAGGAGCATATTGCGTCTCCTTTGAAAGCTTTGCTTATCTGAACCTGGGATACCAGGCGGTACGTGAACTGGGACCGGGAGAGATCGCAGTGGTGACACCGGAAGGCGTACGGACGCTGGTACAGCCGGGAAAAGACATGAAAATCTGTACCTTTTTATGGGTATATTACGGATATCCTTCTTCCTCTTACGAAGGAATCAGCGTTGAAAAAATGCGTTATCAATGTGGTGCCAAGCTGGCGGAGCGTGATCATGTAAAGCCGGATATCGTAGCCGGTGTACCGGATTCAGGTACCGCCCATGCAGTGGGATATGCGAACCGTTCGGGGATTCCTTTCTCCCGCCCGTTTATTAAGTACACCCCCACCTGGCCGAGATCTTTTATGCCGACGATACAGACCCAGAGAAATCTGATCGCCAAGATGAAATTAATTCCGGTACATGACCTGATCCAGGATCAGAGCCTGCTGCTCATTGATGATTCCATTGTCCGCGGTACGCAGCTGAGAGAGACGACGGAATTTTTATACCAGAGCGGTGCGAAGGAAGTACATATCCGTCCGGCATGTCCCCCCTTGTTATACGGATGTAAGTATCTGAACTTCTCCAGATCCTCCTCCGAGATGGATCTGATCACCCGCCGTGTGATCAAGGAGATCGAACAGGAAGGACGAGAGATTGATCTGAAGAATTATGTGGATCCGGATACGCCGGAGTATGAAGAAATGGTAGGCAGGATAGGCAGACAGCTGAATTTCACTACTTTGCAGTTCCAGAGATTGGATGATATGATCGAATCTGTAGGAATCGGAAGAGACAGACTCTGTACCTATTGCTGGGATGGCAGAGAATAGCGAAAAGAACTTCTAATCACTCAGAGCATAGGCTCTTTCGTGAAGAAGTTCTAAGTTTCGCTTAGCGAAAAGCTATGCGTTTTTGGATATAGATGTAGGTTATATAAAATATAATAAATATTGATTTTACTTATATCACAAAGTGTTGTATACTAAAAGACAGTGTGAGAGAAACATTGTTCTCTCAAAAGAGTAAGAGATTTGAGTTAGATTTATCACAAATCGTGATAAAGAATGGAGGAAAACATGGTAAAGGCAGTTGTAGGAGCCAACTGGGGCGACGAAGGAAAAGGAAAGATCACAGATATGCTGGCAGAGAAAGCGGACATTATCGTACGTTTTCAGGGCGGCGCGAATGCAGGACATACTATCGTAAATAATTATGGTAAATTTGCTCTGCACACCCTTCCTTCCGGTGTATTTTACAATCATACCACCAGTGTGATCGGTAACGGTGTGGCATTAGACATTCCCATCCTGATGAAGGAGATCAAGTCTATCACAGACAGAAATGTTCCCATGCCTAAGATTCTGGTATCCGATCGTGCACAGATGGTAATGCCTTATCATATTTTATTTGATCAGTATGAGGAAGAGAGACTGGGTGGCAAGTCCTTCGGTTCCACCAAGTCCGGCATTGCACCTTTTTATTCCGATAAGTATGCGAAGATCGGTTTCCAGGTAAGTGAGTTATTTGATGATGAATTGCTGGAGGAAAAGGTACAGCGCGTCAGCGAGATGAAGAATGTCATCTTAGAGCACCTGTATCATAAGCCTCTGATCAATCCCGCAGAGCTGTTAAATACCCTGCATGAGTATCGTGACATGATCGCACCTTTCGTATGCGATGTATCCGCATTCCTGGATAAAGCACTGAAGGAAGGCAAGACCATTCTGTTAGAGGGTCAGTTAGGTACCATGAAGGATCCGGACCACGGTATCTACCCTATGGTAACTTCTTCCTCCACTCTGGCAGCATACGGTGCCATCGGTGCAGGTATTCCTCCTTATGAGATCAAGCAGATCGTTACCGTAAGTAAAGCATACTCTTCCGCTGTAGGAGCAGGCGCTTTTGTATCCGAGATCTTCGGTGACGAGGCAGATGAGCTTCGCCGCCGCGGCGGTGATGGCGGTGAGTTCGGCGCTACCACCGGACGTCCCAGACGTATGGGCTGGTTCGACTGTGTAGCTACCAAGTACGGCTGCCGACTGCAGGGTGCTACCGATGTAGCATTTACCGTACTGGATGCACTGGGATATCTGGATGAGATCCCTGTATGTGTAGGCTATGAGATCGATGGCGAAGTGACCACTGATTTCCCTGTAACCTACAAGCTGGAGAAGGCTAAGCCCGTACTGAAGAAGCTCCCCGGATGGAAGTGTGATATCCGCGGCATCAGAAAGTTCGAGGATCTGCCTGAAAACTGCAGAAAGTATGTAGAGTTCATTGAGGAGCAGATCGGCTTCCCTATCACCATGGTCAGCAACGGCCCCGGAAGAGAAGATATCATTTATCGTGAGAGTCCTCTGAAGAAATAATTATAGAGTATCATACGAATCAAGATATAATGAGCGCAAGTGAGCCAATATGCTTGCATAATTGGCGAACGGCGAATTTGATCATGATCGTTGCGAAGCAACGGTAAGCACCGTAGGTGCGAATCATGATATAATGATCATCAAGGAAAACAGGTGGCTGCAAAGCAGACATTTGTTTTATGATTCATAGTAGTGCAGGAAAAGGGCATGGCGCGGCAGAAGATGCAGCCTATGTCCTTTTTGGATACCGGAGATGTTACAATATGATCAATAATTTGGAAGCATATAAAGTATTTTATTATGTGGCAAAATGCGGAAGTGTGACGAAGGCAGCAGGAGAACTGTCTATTTCACAGCCAGCGGTCAGTCAGGCTGTCAAGCAGTTGGAAAACACTTTGGATGTGTCGCTTTTCCATCGGGCGGCAAAAGGTGTGCGCCTGACCGGTGAGGGTGAGTTGTTGTATTCCTATGTGGCAAAAGGATATGAACAGATCGAACTGGGTGTGAAGAAGGTCCACCAGATGCAGAATATGGAGCTGGGTGAAGTCCGGATCGGTGCCAGCGATATGACACTGCAATTCTATCTGCTTCCCTATCTGGAGAAATTCCATGAGCAGTATCCCGGAATCAAAGTGATCGTCACCAATGCACCGACGCCGGAGACTCTGAATTATTTGAGAGAAAGCAGGATTGATTTCGGAATTGTCAGTACACCTTTTCCGGAGAGACCGGATATTCAGATGATGCCGGTGCGGGAGATTGAGGACGTGTTTGTAGCCGGGAGAAGATTTTTCGGGTATAAAAATAAAACACTGGATTTTCAGGAACTGGAGAGTCTGCCGCTTATTTTTCTGGAGAAAAATACCAGCAGCAGAAGTTATATGGATGAATTTCTTGCGGGCAACGGCGTCTATGTGCAGCCGGAGTTCGAACTGGCCACCAGTGATATGATCGTACAGTTTGTCAGGAGGAATCTTGGTGTGGGCTGTGTGATGCGGGATTTTGCCAGAGATTATGTGGAATCCGGCCTGCTTTTTGAACTCAGGTTCAATAAAATGATACCGAAGAGACAGTTCTGTGTTGTAAGGAATACGAAAATGCCTATGGCGCCGGCGGCGGAGAAATTGCTAGAGATCATGGAACTGGATGTGGCAGTTGCTACGTTATAAAGAGGTCGATATAAATGACGCAGATGGCGTATGCAAGAGGTATAAAGAGGCCGATATAAATGATGCAGATGGCGCATGCAAGAGAATATACAAACGGATAGGAGACGGGATAAGATGATACGTAATATAATATTTGATATTGGAAATGTACTGACTGATTATCGCTGGGAAGGATTTCTGGCAGATAAGGGATTCGATGCGGAGATGATTCAAAAGATTGCCAAAGCATCCGTGATGCATCCGGCATGGGCAGAGTATGATCGCGGTACCTGGACGGATGAACAGGTACTGGCTGCGTTTGTAAAAGATGCACCACAGCTGGAGCAGGAGCTGTATCAGGCATTTACGAGTATTGCCGGAATAGTAACTCCGAGAGCATATGCAATCCCCTGGCTGCAGGAATTGAAATCGAAGGGATATCATGTGTATTATTTGTCTAATTTTTCCCGCAAGGCCGAGGTGGAGTGCGCAGAGGCATTGAATTTCCTGCCGGAGATGGAGGGTGGTATCCTGTCCTATAAGGAGCATCTGATCAAGCCGGAACCGGAGATCTATCAGTTGCTTTTGAAACGTTATGGATTGAAGGCGGAAGAGAGCGTATTCCTGGATGATACCCTGAAGAACGTCGAAGCCGCCGAAGAACAGGGAATCCATGGCATCCACTTCCTGACCAAAGAGCAGGCGGAAGAGGAACTGCGCAAGCTTGGCGTGGACTGCTGACAATCTTATTTATCGCCCTTTTTCTCTTCCGGATGGAAATCTGCGAAGGTGGAGCGGTTCGTCAGTTTCCCGAACATCCAGGTGTAGATCCAAATGAGAAGAGGAATGGCTACCGTGGCTAACAGGCAGGTGGCGAACAGTGCATGACTGGCGGAACTGTCGAAGATCGCTGCGAACAGGGTTACGACATACAACAGCACCAGCACAACGATTCCTGCGATCGCAAAGATCTGTTTGGAAGTCATTTTTGTTTTCTTGTTTTCTGTATTTTTATCCTGTGACATTATTTTCCCTTTCATTACTTAAGGACCAACAAAGAAGAAAGCTTTGTTGGTCCTTGTGCTATTCGTGATCTTCTGAAATCTCGGAACTGCCGGCAACGTGTTCTTCGGTGGGCTTCGGAATCGTAATCAGCACTTTGACGATACGGTTCTGATCGATGCCCTGTACTTTCAGGTGAATACCGTTCTCCAGGGTGACTTCCTCACCATCCTCCGGCAGACGATCCAGACAATCGATGATCAGACCGCCGATAGAATCGTAGTCTTCACTGGTCAGGTCTGTCCCCAGAGCATCATTGATATCATCTAATTTCAGGCTGCCTTCTACCAGATAAGTGTCATCGGACATCTTCTGGATCAGTTCTTCTTCATCCTCATCATATTCGTCACGAATCTCACCGACGATCTCTTCCAGTAAGTCCTCTAAAGTGATCATACCTACGGTAGCGCCGTACTCATTTAATACGAAAGAGACATTCGTGGTCTTTTCCCGCATCTCGTACATCAGATCGGCAATCTTTTTATATTCGTAAGTATAATAAGCGTCTCTTAAGATATTTCCCACATGGAAAGCACTTTGGTCTTCTGTCAGGATAAAGTCCTTGATATTGATGAGACCGATAATATTGTCTTTATCGTCTTCATAGACCGGAAGGCGTGTGTACATGGAATCACGGAACACTGCAAGTACATCATCATAGGTAGCATCAAGACTTACCGTTACCATATTGATCCTGGGGATCATGATGTCCTTGGCATGAGCATCGGAAAAATCAAATACGTTGTAGATCAGTTTTCTTTCCTCGGATTCAATGACACCATCTTCATGGCTGACATCCACATAGGTTTTCAGTTCGCTTTCGGTCATGGCACTGGCTTTTTTATTCGGATCGATATGTAACAGCTTCATGATGCCATGGGAGAGCAGGTCTACCACGATAATAACCGGTGTGAGTACCTGCATCAGCAGGTATATGATATTACAGTAGGTCAGTGCCAGCTTTTCAGAGCACAGAACCGCCCAGGTCTTCGGTACGATCTCACCGCAAAGTAATACGACAATAGTTAAAATACCGGTTGCGATACCTACTGCCAGATTAATGCGCATAGCTAAAGTTGTTGCCAGGGAAGATGCCGTCAGATTTACAATATTATTACCGATCAGAATCGTACTGATCATTTTACTGTAATTATCCAGAATTTTATTGACGCGTGCAGCACGCTTGTTGCCTTCCTCCTCTAAAGAACGCATTCGCACACGGTTCACCGTGGATAGTGCAGTCTCGGCAGAAGAGAAAAAGCCGGACAGAAAAATAAGAACAATAATAGAAATCAGTTGTATGACACCAGAGGTATCCAAAAAAGTTCACTCCTTCTTAAACTAAAATAGCAGGCTTATGCCTTATTTATGTGTTATTAAGCAACAATATACAATAGGACAGGAATAGTTGTCAAGTTTTCTGAAGGCTTTGAATATACATTTTACATAGGTAAAAGGAGGGATGACATGGGAAAAAGAGGAGAAGGAAAAGTGGGTATTCCGGTACTGGCACTGGCGAAATGTCTGCTGGTATCTTATGTGCTGACATTACTACTTCTATGTCTGTTGGCACTTTTATTGTATAAACTACATCTGACGGAAGGCATAGTGACGATTGCAATTTCCGTCATCTATGTAGCCACTACTTTTACGGCGGGATTCCTGGCAGGGAAGAGAATGGAAAAGCAGAAATTCCTATGGGGAGCTTTCGTGGGAGCGGCATATTTTGTGATCCTGGCGGTGGTGTCGGTGCTGATCAGAACACCGGAGACTGCATTAGGCAATTCCTTCTGGACTACCATGATATTGTGCGTGGCAGGGGGGACGCTGGGCGGAATGTTTGGGTGAAAAGCAGGTAACAATGACTTTTACCGCTTTTTTTAACGTTTTTTGAGAAAAAAAGCTTTTACAAATGCCAAATACATGATATAATTAGCAAAAATGAGTTGCGTGTCTGCATATTTATATACACGCCGGCGTCGATAGGCGCTTTGAAATCATAAGGAGGCTATTTTTAATGAAGCATATTAAGACTTTAACAACCAGAGATTTAAAGGAATCCATGAAAAAGGGCGGCTGCGGTGAGTGCCAGACTTCCTGCCAGTCTGCATGTAAGACTTCCTGCACAGTAGGAAACCAGAGTTGTGAAAAGATTAAATAATCTAAGAAAATGAGAAGAGACTAACGTAAGCAGCGATTCAGGTCGCTGCTTATTCTCTGTTAACTATTCGAATAGTTAATGTTAATGTATCTTAAGCAATAAGAAGTAGAAAGAAGAGGAATAGAACTGTGATACACCAGTATAAGAGCAACGGCTATAATATCGTTATGGATGTGAACAGTGGTTCTGTCCATGTGGTAGATGATATTGTGTATGATATGATTCCGCTGGTAGAGCCTTTGGTGACAGAAGGTATCAAGGATGCGGACACCATCAAGGCCGCTGTACTGAATCTTGCGAATATCCCCTATCCCCAGGAAGAGATCACCGAAGCGGTGGACGAAGTCCTGGAGCTGGAGAAGGCAGGACAGCTGTTTGCTCCCGATATTTATGAGAATTACATTTTTGATTTTAAGAAGCGCCAGACCGTAGTCAAGGCACTGTGCCTGCACATTGCCCATGACTGTAACCTTGCCTGCAGATATTGTTTTGCGGAAGAAGGTGAGTACCACGGCAGAAGAGCGCTGATGAGCTTTGAGGTCGGCAAGAAGGCACTGGATTTCCTGGTAGCCAATTCCGGCAACCGTGTGAACTTGGAAGTGGATTTCTTTGGCGGCGAACCCCTGATGAACTGGGATGTGGTAAAGCAGCTGGTAGAATACGGCAGAAGCTTAGAGAAACCCAACAATAAAAAGTTCCGTTTTACCCTGACTACCAATGGTATCTTATTAAATGATGAGATCCTGGAGTTCGTGAATAAGGAAATGGGTAATATCGTACTGAGTATCGATGGACGTAAGGAGATCAATGACAAGATGCGTCCTTTCCGCGGTGGACAGGGCAGCTATGACATCATTGTTCCTAAGTTCCAAAAGGTAGCGGAGAGCAGAGACCAGATGAATTATTATGTGCGTGGTACGTTCACCCACAATAATCTGGATTTCTCCAAGGATGTTCTGCATCTGGCAGATCTGGGATTCAAGCAGATCTCCGTGGAGCCCGTTGTGGCACAGCCTACGGATGATTATGCCATCAGAGAAGAGGATCTTCCGATCTTAAAGGAAGAATACGATAAACTGGCAGTAGAAATGATCAAACGTAAGAAAGAGGGCAAGGCTTTCAATTTCTTCCACTTTATGATCGATCTGCAGGGCGGTCCCTGCGTAGCCAAGAGACTCTCCGGCTGCGGATCCGGTACCGAATATCTGGCGGTTACTCCCTGGGGAGACCTGTATCCCTGTCACCAGTTCGTGGGTAATGAGAAGTTCCTCATGGGCAATGTGGATACCGGTGTGGTCAGAGATGATATCCGCGATGAGTTCAAATGCTGCAATGTCTATGCAAAGGACAAGTGTAAGAAGTGTTTTGCCAAGTTCTATTGTAGCGGAGGATGTGCGGCGAACTCCTATAATTTCCATGGCAATATCAATGATGCGTATGACATTGGCTGCGAGCTGCAGAGAAAACGTATCGAATGTGCTATCATGCTGAAGGCTGCGGAAGCGGCAGAAGCTTCAGAAGAATAGAAAGGACAAAGGAAAGATGAAAAAAAGTAAAGCAATCATCATTCTGCTCTGCGCACTTCTGGTCCTGCTGGGTGTCGGCTATGTGGATCTTAATGGCGTAGATGCGGAAGGAACTGCCAGTGCTTCAGACATCAGTCTGGGACTGGATCTAGCCGGTGGTGTCAGCATCACTTACCAGGTGGTAGGCGATGAAGAGCCGGATGCAACGGATATGGCAGATACTATTGCCAAGCTGCAGAAGCGTGTTGAGAACTACAGTAAAGAGGCTATTGTATACCAGGAGGGTACCGATCGTATCAACATCGAAATCCCCGGTGTAACAGATGCCAACAAGATCCTGGAAGAACTGGGACGTCCCGGTTCCCTGTATTTCATTGCAGAGACAGACAAGGACGGCAATGCGAATTACTCTATGCAGGCAGTGACCGATGCACAGGGCAATGTAAGCTATGCGTACGCTTTGAACAAGACCATCGATGAACTGAAGGCAGATGGATCCATCATGCTGGAGGGTACGGATGTCAAGAATGCTACCGCAGGCTCTATCAAGGATCAGACGATGGGCAATTCCACCTATGCGGTAGACCTGGTAATGACAGAGGAAGGTACCAAGAAGTTTGAAGAGGCTACCAGAAATGCTTACGAGAAGGGCGAGACCCTGGGTATCTATTATGATGGAACCTTTGTAAGTGTTCCTTCTGTAAAGGGTGTGTTCTCTGATGGTAATGCACAGATCTCTCCTATGAGCTCCTATGAAGAGGCAGAGAGTCTGGCTTCCACCATCCGTATCGGTGGACTGAAGCTGGAACTGGAAGAGCTGCATTCCAAGGTAGTTGGCGCACAGCTGGGTGTGGAAGCAATCTCCACCAGCTTAAAAGCAGCTGTGATCGGATTTATCGTAGTGGCTGTTTTCATGATCGCAGTTTATTTCCTGCCCGGATTTGCTTCTGTTATTGCACTGGGCATTTATGTGGCATTGGTAGTACTTTTGCTGAATGGTTTTGACATGACCCTGACTCTGTCCGGTATCGCAGGTATCATCCTGTCCATCGGTATGGCAGTGGATGCCAACGTTATCGTATTTGCCCGTATCCGTGAGGAACTGGCAACCGGCAAGACTGTTAAGAGTGCCATGCAGATCGGTTATGACAAGGCACTGTCCGCTATCATCGACGGTAATGTGACTACCCTGATCGCAGCAGCAGTGCTGTGGCTGTTAGGACCTGGTACCGTAAAGGGCTTTGCACAGACGCTGGCACTTGGTATCGTATTATCCATGTTCACTGCACTGGTAGTGACCAAGTATATCATGAAAGCTTTCTACGCACTGGGACTGAAGGATCCCAAGTGGTATGGTGTAGGTAAGGAACACAAGACCGTGAACTTCTTAGGTAAGAAGGGCATCTTCTTTGGACTGTCTCTGGCAGTGATCCTTGCAGGATTTATTACCATGGGTGTCTACAAGATGAACACTGGAGATGCACTGAATTACAGCCTGGAGTTCAAGGGTGGTACCGCAACTACTGTCACTTTTGATAAGAGCTATACGCTGGAAGAGATCAACAGCGAGATGGTACCTCTGATCGAGAGCACCACCGGCAGTGCAGTTCAGATCCAGACCGTACAGGGCTCCAATGAAGTTATCTTCAAGACCGGTTCTCTGGATGTGGATCAGAGACAGGCACTGAATCAGATGTTCGTGGATAATTTTGGTGTGGATGAGACACTGATCACCTCCGAGACCATCAGCTCCACCATCAGTAACGAGATGAAGTCTGATACGATCCTGGCGGTAGCAGTAGCAATCATCTGCATGCTGATCTATATCCGCTTCCGTTTCAGCGATATCCGTTTCGGTGTCAGCAGTATTGCCTGCCTGCTCCATGACGTTCTGGTAGTGATCACTTTCTACGCACTGGCAAGAGTATCCGTCAGCAATACCTTTATCGCATGTCTGCTGACCATCGTAGGTTACTCTATCAACGCCACCATCGTAATCTTCGATCGTGTACGTGAGAATATGGCAGTTATGACTAAGAAGGATGATCTGCAGGATGTTGTAAACCACAGCATCACCCAGACACTGTCCCGAAGCTTATTCACCTCCCTGACCACTCTGGTAATGGTAGGCGCGTTGTACATTTGGGGGGTGACCAGCATCCGTGACTTCGCTCTGCCTCTGATGGTAGGTATCATCTGTGGTGCTTATTCCTCTGTATGTATTGCAGGTGCCCTGTGGTATGTACTGAGAAAAAAGTTCGCACCCAAGGCAAAATAAGTAGGAATAAGTAAAAAGTAATAAAAATAGCATAAAAGTATTTTCAATGGAGATGGAAGCGCAAGGCTTCCATCTCTTTTTGTGTGCGCCTTGCGGTGCATATTTCTAATGGGTACTCCATAGGAAACATTTTCGTGAAACTTTCACAAATATTTAGGAAAACGCAGGAAACCTAAAAAACATTTGTAAATAACAACCAAAAACAGAAGAATAAAACTGTGACAAATAAATAAATCAGAGGGAAAACGATTACCTAAAATCAAATTGACCATCCGGAAACAGCAACGTTATAATCAAAATAACCCAAGGGAAAGTGCACTTTTTAAAACGGTTGAAACGACAGAAAGGTTACAAAAATATAACACAGACAAGTAGAATCGGAAAGAGAGGATATTATGAGTAAGCTGATGAGACGTTGTGGATCATTTCTGATGATGCTTCTGCTGGTGATCGGGATTCTGCCGATGACGGCAAATGCAGAAACAACACAGAATACAGAAGAGAGAAATGCGCTTTATGTGCAGGTGCCGGAAGACTGGGAAAATCCTTGTGTGTGGGCGTGGGACAGCGACGGCAATAATGCGTTTACAGCATGGCCCGGCGAGGAGATGGAAGCAGATGCAGCTAATGACGGCTGGTATTATATCTGGCTTCCTGCATGGGCGAATCATGTGATCGTCAATGCCAACGAGGGCAGTGTGCAGACCGAGGAGCAGATCCTGGATACCAATGCAGCATGGATCACGGTGAGTGCAGCGGACACCGTAGAGATCTCTTATGAGAGCAAGACTACCGGAGAGGCACCGGCTTACGTAGAGAAATTTGTGGTACATGCAAAAGTAGATGATTCCTGGGAAGCCCCCTGCCTGTGGGCGTGGTCGGCACCGGATGGCACCAATGCCTTTGCGGCATGGCCCGGGGAAGAGATGAAAGCCGGAGAAGACGGCTGGTACAGCATCAAAGTTCCGGTATGGGTAAACTCCATCATTGTGAATGCGAACGAAGGAAGCGTACAGACCGAGGATATCTCCATTGATCCCGCAGAACTATGGGTAACGGTAGCAGCCGACGGCAGCTACGATTTCAGCTATAAGAACCCGGATCAGGCAGAAACTCCCAATGTGACGATCCATGTATCTGCTCCCGCAGACTGGAACGGTCCCTGTCTGTGGGCGTGGTCGGCACCGGACGGCACTAACGCATTTGCAGCATGGCCCGGAGAGGCATTAGAGGAAGGCGAAGGCGGCTGGCTAGTAAAGGAGATTCCCGGCTGGGTGAATTCCATAATCGTCAATGGTAATGAAGGAAGTGTACAGACGACGGATATTTCCGTAGAGACCGGTAAGGATATCTGGCTTACGATAAACGGTCCGGAGGATTACACCGTATCTTATGAAGAAATCGCGCTGGAAGAGACAACCGAAACTGTGGCAACACAAGAGGCTGTGGAAGCTGTGGAAGCAACAAACGAAGCGTCGGAGAATACAGAGAAATCCACACCGGTCGTACCCATCGTGATCGGCGTGCTGGTAGTGGCAGCAGGCGGCGCAGTAGTGGCAGTCTCAAAGAAAAAGTCACAGAAATAAGATATAAAAAACAAGCGGCAGGAGAGTACATATCAAAGGAGTGCAGGATATGAAGAATAAAAATCAGAAAAGAATCCGGAACAGAGCATGGGCATGGATCGTGACAGCAGGACTGACGATTGGCAGCCTGACCGGCTGTGGCAGTCAGACGGTGGAGCAGACAGCGCAGGATGAGAAGACGGACGGAGAAGTTACGATCACCATCTGGCACGACAAGGAGGATGCGGTAACGCAGGTCCTGGAAGAGAAATTTGCCCAATTAGAGCCGCAGATCCATGTGGTCCTGGAGAAAAAAAGCGACCTGACAGAAGCTCTTAAAATGGTGGGAAATGATCCCAAGGCAGCTCCGGATATGTACCTTTTTGCCCATGATAAGATAGGTGTCTATGCAGAAATGGGCATCCTGTCGCCTATCACGGATATCATTCCGGCAGAGGAACTGGATGCCTATATGGATAACACGATCGAAGCAGCGACCTATAAGGGAACGGTCTATCAGCTTCCTATCTATTATGAGACATTACTTTTTATGTATAACCGTCTTTACATGAAGGATGAGGAAGTGCCGGCTACCACAGAGGAATTGTATGCTTATATGCAGGAGAATACCCGTGGAGGGCATTATGGATTCGTGGAACAGCATAGTACCCCTTATTATGCGGCAGGCTGGATCAATGGATTCGGAGGCTATATCCTGAATGACGCCGGAGAGCCGGGATTAAATCTGCCGGAGACAGAGGAAGCCCTGGCCTATCATAAAAAGTTCGTGGATCTCATGCCGGGGGAAACCGAGTATGCCACAGTGAATACCTTGTTCAAAGAAGGAATGGCACATGCGACTATAGCCGGTCCCTGGCTGATCCCGACAGTAAGGGAAAGTGGAATGGACGTGGGAATCGCCTCTATGCCTGTGATCGATGAGACCGGAAAGCCGATCGCCCCCTATATGGGAGTACAGGGTGTTCAGGTGCTGAAAAATGCAGCAGAGAATAAAAAGGATGCGGTAGAGCAGGTACTGCGGGTACTTATGAAGGACGAGGTGGGTATTGCGCTGGCACAGGCCAGCGGCTGTGCCCCTGCCAGAGAAAATTGTTACAGTTATGAAGAAGTAAGCGGTGATGAAGTGGTCATGGCTATGAAGGAGACTGCAGAGAATGCGGTGCCCATGCCGAATCTGCCGGAGATGGATGTGATGTGGACCGTAGCCAGCGGACTGCTGACGGATGTCAACATGGCGGGCAATGATGTGGCGGAAAGTGCGGAGAAAGCACAGAAGGAAGCATTGCAGCTGATCGAATCCATGAAATAAGCGACGTTACGTAATCAGGCATAATCAGGCAAAAGGATGTGGAACGAATAAATATGGCAAGAATGAAAAATGCTCATGGGAACAGACAGCAGAATAAAAAAAGAAGAGAGACACTGTTTGCATACAGCTGGTCACTGCCGTCCTTGGTATTGATCCTGTTGATCGTAATCTTCCCAATCCTCTATACCGGATATATCTCCATGACCAATATGAATATTTATCACTGGAATAATTATGAGTTCATTGGACTGGAGAATTATAAGGATGCCTTGCTGGTATTTGACAATGGTTTCCTGACGGCACTTTTTGTGACGATATTGTGGACCGTGGTAAATATGGTGCTGCAGCTGGTGATCGCTTTTATTATGGCAACACTTCTCAATGTCAAGGGATTGCGACTGCGTAATGTCTATCGTACCCTGCTGATCTTTCCCTGGGCCATGCCGGGATATGTATCAATCCTGCTGTGGAAGACAGGAATGTTCAATTCCCAGTTCGGTCTGTTGAATCAATGGATGATCAGACTGGGAATGGAACCGGTGAGATGGCTTGGAAGTGACGTGATCGCATTCATCAGCTGTACAACAGTGAACCTCTGGCTGGCGTTACCCTTCATGATCACCATCATTGACGGGGCACTGCAGAGTGTGGACCGGAGCTTTTACGAAAGTGCGCTGCTAGACGGTGCTACCTGGCTGGAACGGACGAGATATATTACGGTTCCGATGATCCGCCCCATTATAGCACCGTCGGTTATGATCACGACATTTACGACTTTTAAACAGTTTGATGTCATCTATCTGCTGACCCAGCAGGTGGGATCCAAGACCGGTGCGAATATTCATACCATTTTAACCTATGCCTATGAGAAGGCATTCATTACGAACAATTACGGATACAGTTCCGCTATCTCCATTCTGATCTTCGGAATGCTGTTAGTGTTTTCTCTGGTGACAAACGGCAGAAAGGAGGAGAGCAGATGAGTAAAAAGACGAAACATGTGCTGGTACTTATAGCGGTAAATGTGTTTTTCATCCTGGTATGCTTTTTCGTGCTGGTGCCGGTATTATATGCGTTTTCCGTGTCGCTGAATGCAGAGAACAGCCTGTTGGGATCTGACTTTTCCTTTTTGCCAAAGCATATGACTTTGCAGAACTATAAGGCGGTTTTTACCGAGAAACCGGTGCTTTTATGGCTGAAGAACAGTCTGATCCTGGCGGTGACCACACTGGTGATCTCGCTAGGGACCGGAATCCCTGCGGCGTATGCTTTTTCCCGGAAACGATTTCCCGGCAGAAAGGCGATTTTGAAGCTGCTGATTTTACTTTATGCATTTCCGTCCCTTTTGTCCATGACGGCGCTGTATAAGCTGCTTAGTCCTATGGGGCTGATCAATACCAGAACGGGTCTGATCATTGTGTATACCGGTACGATGGCAGTGTTTGCACTATGGAATATGAAGGGGTATTTTGACACGATTCCGGTGGAGATCGAGGAGGCAGCCATGATCGACGGAGCCACACAGTTAGAACAGGTGACAAAGATCGTACTGCCGCTTGCTAAGCCTACCATTGCGGTAACGGCTATGATGGTTCTCGTCTATGTATGGAACGAGTATATTTTCGCCATCAACTTCATGACGGGGTCCGATACTTATACGCTGGCGGCGGGATTATATTCGCTGCAGGCGACGGAGATGAGTGGAAGCTGGCCGATTTTCTCGGCAGCATCCCTGATCGTGTCTTTGCCGATCCTGATCGTATTTTTCGCATTGCAAAAGAACATGACAGAGGGTCTGACCTCCGGTGGAGTGAAGGGATAGACCGCAGAAAGAGGAAGTATGAATCGAAGTGCAGTATTACATATACCCATGTCCCAGTATGCCTATGGGACAGATGAAGAGCATATTGTGATCCGTCTGCGGGCAGGCAGAGGGGATCTGACAGAATGCAGGCTCCATTACGGAGACAGGGCATGCCGACTTACACCGGTGCTTTTTACAGAACAGAAGATGGCAGTGGTGGCGCAGACGGAAGAATTCGATTACTGGGAGACTACGCTGGAGCATCCCTATAAAAGACTTTGCTATTATTTCACATTGTCCGATGGCAGGGAAGAGGTGTTGTACTACGGAGAACGATTCACGGATCATACCGTGGATGACCGCTCGGAATATTATCAGCTGCCGTTCAATCACCGCGCAGATATTGTTACACCTCCCGAATGGGCACAGGATACGATCATTTATAATATTTTTCCCGACAGCTTTGCCACTGAGTACCGGTATCTTTGCGGCAGAGGAGAGGAGAAGGAATGGGGCGGTGTACCGACGAGGGGGAAGCTCGGCGGTACGATCCGTGGGATCTGTGAGAACGTGGAGTACCTGAAGAACCTCGGCGTGAACGCTATTTATATCAATCCGATCTTTGTCGCCGGAGAATATCATAAGTACGATCTGTTAGATTATTTTCACATTGATCCCTGTTTCGGAACCGATGATGATTTTCACCGGCTGATCGATGTATTTCATGCGAACGGACTGAAAGTAATCATTGACGGTGTGTTCAATCATTGCGGCTGGTATTTTTTCGCCTTTGATGATGTGGTGAAAAAAGGAGAACAGTCAGCTTACAGAGACTGGTTCTATGGACTTACCTATCCGGTGATGCGACCGGAGGATCCGGAGGAATATCCGGGATATGAGTGCTTTGGCTATGAACGGATGATGCCGAAGTTAAATCTGGCAAATCCGGAGACAGCAGAATATTTCTGCAAAGTGGGGCGCTACTGGGTGGAAAAATTCCATATCGACGGGTGGCGGCTGGATGTGGCAAGTGAGATCAATGATGGCTTCTGGAGAAAATTCAGAGAGAGCGTAAAAAGTGTGGATCCCGACGCCATTATCATCGGAGAAGTATGGGAGAGTGCGGCGCACTGGCTGGACGGAACCATGTTTGATTCTACGATGAATTATGATTTCCGTAAGCACTGCCGGAGATTTTTTGGGGAGCAGACGGCAGATGCCATGGAGTTTGACAGCCGCATAACGGATATGCGTATGCGCTATCGTAAGCAGACAGTCTATGCACAGTTAAACCTTTTGGACAGTCATGATGTCAGCCGGTTCCGTTCGCTGTGCCGGGATGAAGAAAGCTTCCGCCTGGCGGTGATCTTTCAGATGACTTTCCCCGGAATGCCTTCAGTATTCTATGGGGATGAGGCGGGACTGACCGGTATTCTGGAGGAAGAGTACAGGCAGCCCATGCCTTGGGATACACTGGATGAGAGCAGTCCTTTGTTTTTGCTATATCAGAAGGCAATTGCTCTGCGCAAACGGGAACGAACGCTGCGAAGAGGAGAATATCGCACATTACTGGCGGAACCGGGCAGCAGAGTGTATGGCTATGAAAGATATCTGGAGGAAGAAGATGGCAGTATAGAGAGTATCCGTATTTTCCTGAATATGGAAGAGGAAAACGTCCCCCTTCCTGAAGAACTGCTGGGCGGCGAGATTCTCTGGCAGGAAGGTCTTAAGGAAGGACAGCTGGCAGCAAAAGGATTTGCACTGATCAGGACAAGGGATTAAAATATTCTCAGAGAAAATCGCGCGAGGAGGATGAACGATGGGAGCAACCATTAAAGATGTGGCAAAACTGGCGGGAACTTCTACGGCAACCGTATCGAAAGTGATGAACGGCTCCTATTCAATCTCGCAGGAGACGGCAGATAAAGTACGAAAAGCTATGGAGGAGCTGGATTATCATCCGAATCTGCGGGCGAAAAATTTCGCCAAGCAGTCTGCACGAACCATTATATTTGTGGCAGAGTTGGGGAAAGGAACAGGGTTTGCCAATCCACAGATGTTTGAGATCTTGTGTGGGCTGGAGGAAGTGCTGGCACAGAAGGACTATACGCTTGTAGTCAGGAATATAGCAGCGGGAGACTGTGCGGAATTTATCCGGAATGCAGCGGATACCAAGCAGGCAGACGGGTTTGTGATCCATGCGTCGGTGATCTCCCAGGCACTGGATGAACTGCTTTTTACTCATGAGATCCCGCATATTGTGATCGGCAATCCGAATTTTAACAGTCATTTCTGCTGGCTCGATATCGATAACCGGCTGGCGGGAGAACTGGCCGCGAAACATTTGCTGGAGCGGGGCTGTCAGTCCGTGGCTTTTATCGGCGGTAAACCGGAGGATCAGATATCCGCAAGGCGTCTGGACGGAGTGCTGACCGTACTCAAGGAGCATGATGTGTTATTGCCCAGAGAATATGTGAAAAAGGGAGAATCCGTCTGTGACAGCGGTTACCGGATGACCATGCAGATCCTGGAGAATAGAAGACGTCCGGATGCGTTAGTGTGTGCAGATAATTATATCGCCTACGGTTGTGTGAATGCCCTGCACGACAGAGGAATCCTGATCCCGGAGGAGATGAAGGTGATTACCTTTGACGACTTCCCGTTTTCTCAGATACTGAAGCCCATGCTCTCTGTCGTCAACATCGACGTCTACGATATGGGGGTGCAGGCCGGAAAGTATATCCTGCAAAAAATAAAAAGACCGAATCTCTATGTGCAGTCCCATATCACATTCCCAACGTTGATCATCCGGGAATCTACCTGATGCATATAAAAGGAGCCTCACGTAGGCTCCTTTTATAATGAGATTGTGTAGTTTACTGTAACTCTGCAAGTTTCCTTTTCAGAGCTTCGATCTCAGCGTCTTTGGCGGCATTATCGGCAGTCAACTTATCGTTATCGGCGGCCAACTTATCGTTATGGGCAGTCAACTTATCATTATCAGTCGTCAAAGCATCAATCTTCTTCAACAGATATTGTTCCTGAAGCTCTGCGTCCATTCGTGCTTGACAACGCTGTCTGACCATATCGTCCGCATTCAGATTATATAAAGTCTTTGTCGCTTCCATAAGGTATTCATCGTTTTTTGCAGTCATAAGAATTTCCTCCCAGTCTCTTTGTGTAATTAAAAGTTGTTTGAAAAAATGGCGAAACGCCGGATGTAAGAAATTCACGTAGAAATTGAATTGAATATAGCATAAAAAGAGGATATGCACAAGCTTTTTTATGCTATAATGTAATGAGGCTTAGGGAAAAACAATTACGAAAGCGGGAACCTGCATGGAAAAATGGTATGTGGCTGCGAAGAAGGCAGATTTTGATAAATGGGCGAAGGAATTTCATATCAGTCCGGTGACGGCGAGGATCCTTAGAAACCGGGATCTGACGGAAGAGAGCCAGATCCAGAAGTTCCTCTATGGGAAACTGGAGGACTGCTATTCTCCCTGGCTGCTTAAGGATATGGACAGGGCAGTGGAGGAGATTCTGAAAGCGGTAAAGGAAGGTCTGCATATCCGGGTCATCGGAGATTACGATGTGGATGGTATCTGCTCGTCTTATATCCTGACCAAAGGGTTTCAGATGCTTGGCGCACAGGTGGATACGGCGATTCCCCACAGAATCCATGACGGATACGGACTGAATGAACATCTGATCGAAGAGGCTAAGCGGGAAGGTGTCGGCATGATCGTCACCTGTGATAACGGAATTGCCGCGGCACCACAGATCGAGCTGGCAAATTCCCTGGGCATGCGTGTGATCGTTACGGATCATCATGAGGTTCCTTATATAGAAGAAAACGGGGAGCGGAAGGAACAGCTGCCCCCGGCACTGGCGGTGGTGGATCCCAAGCGCAGTGATTGTTCTTATCCATTTCAAGGCATCTGCGGCGGCGTTGTGGCACTGAAGGTGATTCAGGCAATCACGGAGAAGACCGGGAATCCGGGGCTTATAAATATTCAGGATGAACTGCTGGAATTCGCGGCACTTTCCACGGTATGCGATGTTATGGAGTTAAAGGATGAGAACCGCATTCTGGTAAAGGAAGGACTGAAACGGATCCAAAAAGGATATAACGAAGGACTGAAAGCGTTGATGGAAGTCAATGAAATCGCTCCGGACCGGCTGAGTGCATATCACCTGGGGTTCGTGCTGGGTCCCTGCCTGAATGCTACGGGAAGACTGGATACTGCGAAAAGGGCGCTGGAGCTTTTGCAGAGTTTTACCAGAGCGGATGCCATGACAGCGGCGAGAGAATTGAAAGATTTAAACGAAAGTCGCAAGAATCTGACGGTCCAGGGGATTCAAAGAGCGGATGAATATATTTTGGAACATCATATGACAGAAGATAAAGTCATGGTGATCTATCTGCCGGAGGTCCATGAGAGCATTGCCGGAATCATTGCCGGGAAAGTCAGGGAAAAATATCATCATCCGGTATTCATCCTGACCAAAGGAGAGGACGGTGTGAAGGGATCCGGCCGTTCTATCGAAGCTTACCATATGTATGATGCCATGACGCAGGTGAAACAGTTTTTTACCAAGTACGGTGGACATAAACTGGCAGCAGGTCTGTCCATGCGTGAGGAGGATATTGAACCTCTGCGGATTGCTCTCAATAAAAACTGTACGCTGACAGAAGATGATTTTATTCCCAGAGTACATATTGATGTGGCAATGCCCATGGGATATGCGGACGAAGCCCTGGCAGGAGAACTGGCGTTATTAGAACCTTTCGGAACCGGGAATCCGAAGCCACTTTTTGCACAAAAGGATCTGCTCTTTCAGGCGGGATTTAAAATGGGTGCCAACAAGACCTGTGCCAGATTCCGGGTGAAGACACCGGAAGGTGCAATACAGACGGTGGTATTTTTCGGGGATCTGGAGAGGCTGGGAGCTTTCTTAAATGAAAAATATGGTATCGGAAGTGAAGAAGCACTTTATGCCGGAAGAGGAAGTTTTCCTCTTTCTGTGGTATATCAGGTCGGCCAAAATACCTATAAGGGTAGGACGGAAGTGCAGTTTGTCATGCAGAACTATTGCTGACATTTTGTAACTGTTCAGAATCACATTCATATTTTTTTATTTTTTGAACACAAAATGGACACATTTTCTCTGTAATATGTATTTCAGATAGTTGATGAACTCACTATCTCCCCCCCTCATAAGAAACCGGAAAGCCTCAGGCATCATGCCTGAGACTTTTTGGTGTTCAGTAGGACTTTTCAGAGTTTATAAAACCTCAAGATTCATTTTAGAATTAAATTAGAATTCATACACATTCTGTACACATTTCTTCTGTAATATGTATTTCAGATAGTTGATGAACTCACTATCTCCCCCCTCATAAGAAAATCGAAAAGCCCCAGGTATAACAGCCTGGGGTTTTTCGATTCTCCGATAAGACTTGACGATAGACCGATATCCGTGGTTATAATGTAAGAATGATAATCCCACGATATGCGAATAGAGGGTAGAATTGTGAGAGTGCGCAGCACGGAACAATTCGTAGGCATCAAAGGCGGGACATCATAAAGATACGAATATAAAATTATAGAAAGAACAGAAATTACAAAATGAACAAAATGAAATCACAGATTCACGAATGGAAAGAAGCATTGAAAAACATCACATTAAAAAATTGTGCTATAACCTTATTGGGAAGTTTTATTCTGGCATTTGGATTATATCATGTACACTCCATCTCCGGTGTTACCGAGGGTGGTGTACTGGGAGCAACTCTGTTATTGGAGCACTGGACCGGCATCTCCCCGGCGGTCACCGGCGGCATCATGAATGTGCTGTGCTATGTGCTGGGATGGAAACTACTGGGTAAGGAATTCATCGCTTATTCCGCACTGGCTACGGTGGGATTCTCCGGTACGTATAAGATCTGCGAACAATTTCCACACCTGTGGCCCGGACTGGCGGATATGCCCCTTGTGGCAGCACTGGTTGGTGCACTGTTTGTTGGTGTGGGCGCCGGACTGTGCGTACGTATCGGTGGAGCACCCAGTGGAGACGATGCCCTGGCCATGAGTATTTCCCATGCCACCGGCTGGAAAATCCAGTGGGTCTATCTGCTGTCGGATCTGATCGTGCTGGTCATGTCCTTGAGCTATATCCCGGTGAGACGGATCGGTTATTCACTGTTTACCGTACTTTTGTCGGGACAGGTGATCGGTTTTATCCAGAACTTCGGTAAGCCCCGGGAATGTGATACCGTAGAACTTCCCACAGCGGAGTGAAAAGCTACCGAGTGACCTGGTAGATCTGAATCTCTCCGTTGTCGAAGATGCAGGGATACAGAGAGGAAAGAGCTGCCTCGTCCACGGCATAATCCGCCCGTTCCCAGGAGGACACCTCGATATAATCAATCCCGTAACTTACAAGCAGGGGAGCCGCGTTTAAAGGATCCTCGTAAATGCTTTTGAAGTCCGCAAGGTTTTCCGAATGATAGAGACCATGGAATGCTAAAAAGGTTCCGGCACCGTTGACTACATTTCGTCCCGCCAGGGCGGAGATCTCATTGACATGTCTGCCATTGGTTAAAAAGCAGGAGGTGGCAGGGGTATTTTCCTCTACGAATGCGGCAGCTTCCACCTGGGAATTAGAGTATGCGGTGTAGTCGGATACCAGTTCTCTGCCAAGTGACAGTACGGCGGAGACGGTACACAGAAGCATCATGCCGACCAGGCATAGGATACGCACGTAACTTTTTTTCAGAGAGCGCAGTAGGTCTATACCGTATCCGGCGCTGAGACAGCAGACGAATACATAGGTCACATATAAAAATTTATTATTGTCATAAGTGTTCGGGGAAAAGGAAATGATTTCTGCCACAAACCATAGCAGACATGCTCCGGACATTACATCGAAATCATCTTTTTTGCAATGTATCATTGCGGGAACGAATAAAGCCAGGATTGCTCCCCAGTTCTTCAGGTAAAACCACAGATATTCATCTCCCTGATTGCCCCAGTTAAAATGTCCCGATAAAAAGCTGCCTTGCGCGGTCTGCCGGAAGGTCCATTCCAGCAGCTGCGGAACCGCAAGCAGAAGGACAACAGCAAAGAAAATTCCCCACGTAGTTAAGAACTCCCGCAGAGTATAGCTGCCTGTTTTTTTCTTAAAAAAGCATCGATAGAACAGGGACGATCCGTACAGGACCAGCATTGCGGCAATGATAATTCCAAAACGAAAAAGTAATGCAGGTGCGATGACAGCAGCACTTTTGTTCAGAATCTCAAAAAAGAGCATACAGAGAGTAAAGATGCCCAGAAGAATGGCTCCGGGGTGCGTCTGTCCGGATGCTGAAGCATGAGGGATAGCGCGGTAGAGTCGAAGCAGCATCCAGCAGGCACTTAAAATTACAATGGCGACGAAGGAATGTGTGTGAATCATGGGCAGTGCTCCGGCGAGAATGCCTGCCGGGAGAAATAAGTCTTTTTCCCCATCCCGGATGGCACGGAGCAATAACCACAGAGCGCAGAACAGAACTGCGTAACCAAACAGGGTGGCACGCTGGGGCAGCAGCATATCCACAATGACATTGACCCAGCGGATATTCCGGGTAATCAGGTTGGTGGGAGTGGTGTAATAGCCGGTAAAAATATCACGAATCCGGTAACCACCTTCGCTGCTAAAGTCAATAAAATAGATAAATCCCAATCCGCCGTTATAGAAGAACAGAATCCACGCGGTCAGCGATTTAGCGCGGTCATGAAGAAGAGTGTCTGCGATGGCATAGAATCCGGCAAGTACCTGCAAAAAGGCGAAATACATGGGGAGCATATAGGCATAGCGCAGTGATGCTCCAAATAGATAGATGCTGGCAGAAATACTGTCGCATAGGAAAGGATAACACAGTCTGTCCCGGGGAGAGATCGAGTAGTAAGGCGGAAAAATCTGTTGGTCGGCAATGCTTGTGATAATTCCCAGATGCATCTGCAGATCTCCGTAGGTACATTGTCCTACATGAAGTCCGTCTTCTTGTGGCAGGAGGGTGTGGGTGGACAGCAAAACACAAAATAACACAAAAGTAATACCTGCCAGTAAAAGAAAAGCATAATTTTCAAAAAACAGTTGCCGGCAATCCTTATGCAGAACCGGAGAGGAAGCTGTCGTGACCGGATGATATAGGGTATATAGAAGCAGCAGGCTCACAGCAATGAAAATAAGAGCCGCCACATGGGCGGTCAGGGAAAAATCGAAGAAAAGGGCAAACAATGCGGGAATCCATTGCAGCAGAACAGAACCGAGGACACTGCCGACAAGTAACCGAAAGACTAGTTCTTTTTGCGGAAAAAGGCGACGGATGTACAGAAAACCTGCGCACTGAAACATAAGAAAATAGAGTGTACCGATGATATTTCCGTTTACGGATCCGTAAAAGCCGTTCATAAGAATCCCCCCTTAAAATAAAAAGATACCTTATTATAGCATTACTTTGGAAGATGTGAAAGACGCTGAAAAATTTAAGGGTGGTACATTTTAAGAAAAAAGAGTAAAATATAAAGAAGTATGCAACAAGATTTTTCGGGAAAGGCGGATACCTTTATGGAAAAAAGCAGAACATTAAAAACACTTCTGGATAAACTGGAATACGAACCGGTACAAGGAACTTTGGAGCGGGAGATCACGGCAGTTGTCTATGACTCGCGCAAAGTCATTCCGGGATGCCTGTTCATTTGTATTAACGGAGCAAATTTTGACGGACATGATTTCGCCGCACAGGTGGCTGCACAGGGCGCCGGGGTGCTGGTGGTACAAAAGGACATAGAACTTCCTGCGGATGCGGATGTGACTGTGATCAAAGTAGCGGATACCCGATATGCCATGGCATTTATATCCGCAGCCTGGTTCGGCCGTCCGGCAGAGAAACTGAAAGTTATCGGTATCACGGGTACCAAGGGCAAGACCACGACCACCTACCTGGTGAAATCCATTCTGGAGAATGCCGGATATAAAGTGGGACTGGTGGGAACCATCGAGGTGATCATCGGAAACGAACATATTCATGCAAACAACACCACACCGGAATCTTACCTGTTGCAGGAATATTTTGCCCGCATGGTGGATGCCGGACTGGATACGGTAGTTATGGAAGTATCCTCCCAGGCGCTGATGCTGCACCGCACCCAGGGATTTGTATTCGATTACGGTATTTTTACAAATCTGGAGCCGGATCATATCGGTCCGAATGAGCATGCAAGCTTTGAAGAATATCTGCACTGCAAGGGATTGTTGTTCAAACAGTGCAAGGTGGGAATCGTCAACGGTGACGATGAACACTGGCAGGCAGTGACGGAGGGACATACCTGTGCACTGGAGAGCTTCGGTATGGGAGAACACTGCATGCTGCGGGCCGAGAACCGGCAGCTGGTGCACAAGCCCGGAGAACTGGGAGTGACCTTCCATGTGACCGGTCTGATGAATTTTGATGTGGAAGTACCTATGCCCGGCAAATTCAGCGTGTACAATGCGCTGGCAGCCATTGCCATCTGCCGTCATTTTAAGGTGGATGAGGAAGCTATCAAAAAGGCACTATTACAGGCAAAAGTAAAGGGTCGTATTGAGATGATCAAGGTTTCTGACCAATTTACTCTGCTGATTGACTATGCCCATAACGCCATGGCACTGGAAAGTCTGTTAACCACCCTGCGGGAGTATGAACCCCACAGACTGGTCAGCCTGTTTGGCTGCGGCGGCAACCGTTCCAGACAGCGTCGTTTTGAGATGGGAGAGGTCAGCGGCAGACTGGCGGATCTGACCATCATCACTTCCGACAATCCCCGGTTCGAGGAGCCGCAGGATATTATCGATGATATCAAGACCGGTATGGCGAAGACGGATGGAAAATATGTGGAGATCTGTGACCGCAAGGAAGCCATTACTTATGCCATCGAACACGGAGAACCCGGCGATATCATCGTGCTGGCGGGAAAAGGGCACGAAGACTACCAGGAGATCAAAGGCGTGAAGCATCCCATGGATGAACGGGATCTGATCCGGGATATCCTGGCGGAGGGACATATCCCCGGATCGGCAGCGGGTCAGGATCTATAAGACAGCTTTCCGGGATCCCGGTGAACAGAGAGGAAAACAGATTGCGTACGTTATATGCGGATATCATTGTAGATATTTCTCATGAAAAACTGGATAAAACATTTCAGTACCGGGTGCCGGAGAGATTGCGGGACAGATTAGAGCCGGGAGCCTGCGTCATGATCCCTTTCGGCAATGGAAACCGTCTGATCAAAGGTTACGTGGTCGGTATAGGAGAAAAATGTCAGTTCGACCCGGAGAAGATCAAGGAGATCGCAGGACTGCCGGAAAAAGAGACCGGTGTAGAAGACAAAATGATCGCACTGGCAGCCTGGATCCGTCGCAATTACGGTTGTACCATGATCCAGGCCCTGAAGACAGTGCTGCCGGCGAAGCAGACTGTGAAGAAACTGGAGCACAGACAGCTGGTACGTCTGATGAATAGAGAGGAGATTCTGTCACTCTTAGGAGAATGCGAGCGCAAGAAACAGGTGGCGAAGGCCAGACTGTTAAAAGCTCTGTCGGAGCAGGAGAGCATTCCCTACGAATGGGTCACCGGGAAACTGGGCGTCAGCGCCGCTACGGTAAACAGTATCGTAAAAGTGGGCGCGGCAAAATTAGTCAGTACCGAAAGCTACCGGAATCCGGTGAAAATGCAAGCCTTGGAGGCGGCGCACAATACACTTAGCTCACAACAGCAGACCATCGTTACGGAAGTGCTTACGGATTTTGATGCCGGCAGGAGGCAGACCTATCTGATCCATGGCATCACCGGCAGCGGCAAAACGGAAGTGTATATGCAACTCATCGGCGAGATGATAAAAAGAGGACGCCAGGCGATCGTGCTGATCCCGGAGATCGCTCTGACCTACCAGACACTGCTACGGTTCTATCAGAGATTCGGTGACCGGGTCAGTGTCATGAATTCCACATTGTCTCCCGGAGAAAAATATGATCAGTGCGAGCGTGCAAAAGCAGGCGAGATCGATGTGATTATAGGTCCGAGATCCGCACTTTTTACCCCATTCCCCAATCTGGGGCTGATCGTTATGGATGAGGAACAGGAGAACAGCTACAAAAGTGAGAGTACTCCCAAATACCATGCCAGAGAGACGGCAATGGAAGTGGCGAAGCTGTACGGAGCCAGTGTAGTGTTGGGATCGGCGACCCCTTCCTTAGAGGCGTATTACCGCGCCGGAAAGGGAGAATACAGGCTGTTCCATCTGACGAAACGCCTGACCGGCGGAGAACTGCCCACGGTACACACGGTGGATCTCAGGCAGGAACTGCAGGAGGGAAACCGTTCTATTTTCAGCAGAAAATTACAGGAACTGATGGCAGACCGGATCAGTAAGGGGCAGCAGACCATCCTGTTTTTAAACCGAAGAGGGTATGCGGGATTCGTATCCTGCCGCGCCTGCGGCGAAGTCATGAAATGCCCCCACTGCGATGTCTCCCTCTCGGAACATAAAGGGGGAAGGCTGATCTGCCATTATTGCGGCTATATGCAGCCCATGCCAAAGCTATGCCCGAAGTGCGGATCGAAATATATTCTGGGATTCAAAGCAGGTACCCAGCAGATCGAAGATAAATTGAAAGAATTGTATCCGGGGGTGCGGACACTACGGATGGATGCGGATACTACCCGGACGAAGGACAGCTATGAGAAAATATTGTCTGCTTTCGCAAACGGTGAGGCGGATGTGTTGATCGGCACCCAGATGATCGTGAAGGGACATGATTTCCCGAAGGTGACCCTGGTGGGGATCCTGGCGGCAGATCTGTCTTTAAACGCCTCAGATTACCGTGCCGGAGAGCGGACATTCCAGCTACTGACCCAGGCAGTGGGCAGAGCAGGCAGAGGGGTGCTTCCGGGAGAGGCGGTGATCCAGACTTATCAGCCGGATCATTATGCCATTACCTGCGCGGCTGCCCAGGATTATAAGAGCTTTTATGAGGAAGAGATCCTGTACAGAGAGCTGTCGGGATATCCTCCGGCGGCACATATGCTGGCGGTACAGATCTATGGCAAAGAGGAAGAAAACGTAAAACAACTTGCCCAGAGACTGGCAGATGTGGTAAAGTCTAATATGGACTTTTTGCAGATATTGGGACCGACCCCGGCAAATATCAGCAAGATCAACGATATTTACCGGTATGTGTTCTATGCGAAGCATGCGGAGTATGATACGCTGGTGGCGGTAAAAGACTGTGTGGAGGAGACTCTGAAACAGTGGCAGCCAAGACAGCTTAGTATACAATTCGATTTTGACCCGGTGAACGTATTATAGGAGGTAATAATTGTGGCAATCAGAAATATTCGTGAATATGGAGATGAAGTACTGACCAAGAACTGTAAGGAAGTCAAGGAGATGACTCCCCGGACGAAGGAACTGATCGAGGATATGTTAGAGACCATGTATGATGCCAACGGCGTAGGACTGGCAGCCCCCCAGGTGGGCATACTTAAGCGGATCGTGGTGATCGACACCACCGGAGAGGATCCGTATATTCTTATCAATCCCCGGATCGTGGAGAGCAGCGGAGAGCAGACCGGCCAGGAAGGGTGCCTGAGTGTTCCCGGGAAGTTTGGTATCGTGACCAGACCCAATTATGTGAAAGCGGTAGCTTTGGATGTGAACATGAAGCCCATTGAGGTAGAGGGTACGGAATTATTGGCAAGAGCCATCTGTCACGAACTGGATCACCTGGATGGACATCTCTATGTGGAGAAGGCAGAAGGCCCTCTGCAGGACATGACCTATGAGGACGAGGAAGAAGAATAAGTATTCCGGGAAGGAGATAAGCTATGCAGATCGTATTTATGGGAACCCCTGATTTCGCAGTGGGAGCTCTGGAAGCTTTGATCGCACAGGGACATGAGATCACCGCAGTGGTGACCCAGCCGGACAAGGCAAAGGGAAGAAGCGGGCAGTTACAGTTCCCGCCGGTGAAGGAATGTGCCGTAAAACACGGCATCCCGGTATTCCAGCCCCGCAGGATCAAGACTCCCGAGTCTATGGAAGAATTGAAAAAATATCCCGCAGATGTCTATATTGTGGCAGCTTTCGGACGGATCCTGTCTCAGGAGATCCTGGATCTGCCGAAGTACGGATGCCTGAATATCCACGCATCCCTGCTCCCGAAATACCGTGGTGCATCTCCGATCCAGAGAGTGATCATCGATGGAGAGACACAGACCGGTGTGACCATCATGCAGATGAATGCCGGACTGGACACCGGAGATATGCTGTATCAGAAGAAGATTCCCATTTCTTCGGAAGATACTTTTGAAACATTGCACGACAAGCTTATGGTGCTCGGCGGAGAAGCGATCACCGAAGCACTGCCGCTCTTAGAAGCAGGAAAGCTGACCCCGGAAAAGCAGGACGATGCGAAGACCTGCTATGCGGCACTGATCACCAAAGAAATGGGCAGACTGGATTTCACCAAAACGGCAGCCGAACTGGATAGACTGATCAGAGGACTGACTCCCTGGCCCAGCGCCTACACATTTTATCGCGGAAAACAGTTAAAGATCTGGAAGGCGATTCCCATGGTGACGGCTCACACAGAAACCCCGGGAACGATCCTTACGGTAAATAAAGACTCATTTGAGGTGGCAGCGTCGGAAGGCGCTTTGAAGGTCATGGAATTGCAGCTGGAAGGCAAAAAGCGTATGACAGCCCATGATTTCCTGTTAGGCGTGAAGGTGCAGCCGGGAGAACTCCTGGGAGAGTGATAAACAATCCAGGCAATAAGAAAGGAGACTTTGCTATGTACGGTGGTTATTATGGATATGGTTATTATTTTGACCCCACGTATTTTCTGGTTTTGATCGGACTGGTGTTATGTCTGGGGGCCAGTGCACTGGTGAACTCCACCATGCGCAAATACAGTAAGGTCCGGAATATGAGAGGGATTACGGGAGCGGAAGCTGCCCGGAATATTCTCAATAGAGAAGGCTTGTATAACGTACAGATCGAGTGTCTGAACGCAAACGACGGCGACCATTACGATCCCCGGACAGATACCGTAAGACTGTCATATAAGAATTATAACGGAACCTCAGTCACCGCAGTCAGTGTCGCAGCCCATGAGTGCGGACATGCGATCCAGCATGCCCACGGCTATGCACCTATGAGTATTCGTGCGGCACTGGTACCTGTGGTGAACATCGGAAGCAACTTAAGTATTCCCCTGATTTTCTTAGGAGTATTGCTCAGCTGGAACCAGACATTGATCCAGCTGGGAATCTGGGCATTTGCCCTGACCGTGATCTTCCAGCTGGTGACACTTCCCGTGGAATTCAATGCCTCCCGCAGAGCAATTGTGAAGGTAGAGGAATACGGACTGTTAGGTAATGAAGAAGTAAGCGGTGGTAAAAAGGTGCTGACAGCGGCAGCCCTTACCTATGTAGCGGGAGCAGCATCCTCTGCATTACAGCTGCTTCGTCTGATCCTGTTGTATGGCGGTAACCGCAGAAGGAGAGACTAAGCATGGGGAAGCCTGCAACCACCGATACAAGAGAGATTATTGTGGAGATCCTGCTGGACCTGGAAAAGGGGCAGGATTTTTCCCATAAATTAATAAAAGCAGTGCTGGATAAATACGATTACCTGGATTCCAGAGATAAGGCATTTATCAAGAGAGTTACGGAGGGTACCATAGAGAGACAGCTGGAGCTGGATTATTATCTGAACCGGTTCTCTTCGGTTCCGGTCCGTAAGATGAAGCCTCTGATCCGTTGTCTGCTCCGCATGAGCACCTATCAGATCCTGTATATGGATGCGGTGCCGGACAGTGCGGTATGTAATGAGGCCTGCAAGCTGGCGGCAAAGCGCGGCTTCCGTACTCTGAAGGGGTTCGTCAATGCCGTCCTGCGAAGTATTGCCCGCAGCAAGGACAATATGCCCATGCCGGATCCTGCGGATCCCGTGAAATATTTCAGCGTAAAATATTCTATGCCGGAATGGATCGTGAATCTGTGGCTTCCGGTATACGGCATGGAGGGAACGGAAACACTTCTCATGGGACTGCTTAAGATTCATCCGGTATCTCTGCGTTTTTGCCTGGAATTGTCGGAAGCGGAACGTGAGGAGCTTAAGAAACAGATAGAGGCTAGAGGGGTTCACTTAAGCGCACATAAGGAGCTTCCTTATGTATATCTGGCGGAAAATCTGGAAAACGTCAGCGAACTGCCCGGATTTGCCGAAGGAAAATTCACTGTACAGGATGCGTCTTCTGCCCTGGCGGTAAAAGCAGCAAAAATAAATCCGGGAGACTTTGTTATGGATCTGTGTGCGGCACCGGGAGGTAAGACGATCCTGGCGGCAGAATATACGAAAGAGGCGGGACATGTGTTATCCCGCGATGTGTCGGAATATAAGACAGATTTGATACATGAGAATCTGGAGCGCATGCACCGCACCAATGTGGAAGTGGAAGTGCATGATGCCACAGTTTATGACGCAGAGAGGGAAGCGTCTGCGGATGTGGTGCTGATGGATGTCCCCTGCTCGGGCTTAGGTGTTATGGGCAAAAAGAGAGACATTAAATATCATGTGACACCGGAGAGCCTTAAGTCTATCCAGGAACTGCAGAGGCAGATCGTGGAAGCCGGATGGCGGTATGTGAAGCCGGGCGGTGTGCTGTTGTACAGCACCTGCACGATCAACAGAGAAGAGAATCAGAACATGGCAGCCTGGATCATGGAACAGTTTCCGTTCGTTTTAGAGGAGGAGAGACAACTTCTGCCGGGAACGGATGAGACCGACGGATTCTACTTTGCAAGGCTGCGCAGAAGAACGTGAGATATAAGACATGGATAGTAAAAAAGATATCAAATCCCTGAATCTGGAGGAACTGAAGGTCGAACTGGAGAGTATGGGAGAGAAAGCTTTCCGGGCAAAACAGATGTATGAGTGGATGCATGTGAAGTTAGCGCGAAGCTTTGACGAGATGACCAGCCTCTCCGCAAAATTCAGGGAACAATGCAAGGAAAAATATGAATATACCTGTGTAAAGCCTGTCAGAATACAGGAGTCTAAGATCGACGGTACGAAAAAGTTTTTATTTGAACTGTCTGACGGCAATGTGGTGGAAAGCGTGTGGATGCAGTACAAACACGGCAACAGTGTCTGTATTTCTTCCCAGGTGGGATGCCGTATGGGCTGCAGATTCTGTGCGTCCACTCTGGACGGACTGGAGCGGAACCTGACACCTTCGGAGATGTTAGATCAGATCTATGCCATCACGAGACTGACGCAGGAGCGGGTCTCCAATGTTGTAGTCATGGGTACCGGAGAACCCATGGACAATTATGATAACATTTTAAAATTTCTCCATCTTTTAACAGATGAGAACGGATTGCATATCAGCCAGAGAGATGTGACGGTATCTACCTGCGGCATCGTGCCCCGGATCAGACAGCTGGCAGAGGAAAAACTGCAGATCACGCTGGCATTGTCCCTGCATGCCACTACTGATGAGAAACGAAGAAAACTGATGCCCATCGCCAACCGGTATTCCATCGATGAACTGATGGATGCCTGCCGGTACTATTTTGAACAGACCGGGCGACGGATCACTTTTGAGTATAGTCTGGTAGGCGGTGTGAATGATACAAAAGAGGATGCCGAAGAACTGATCGCCCTGGCGAAGCCTTTGTGCTGTCACGTCAATCTGATCCCGGTGAATCCTATTAAAGAACGGGATTATGTGCAGTCAGACATGAAGCACATTCAGGCATTTAAAAATAAACTTGAAAGTAAAAAGATACATGTTACAATTAGAAGGGAAATGGGCCGGGATATCGATGGCGCCTGCGGACAGTTAAGACGCCGTCATGTGCAGGAGACACAGAACCCGGACGGACTCTCACAGGAGGAAGTTTGACGTGCTCAAGACGTTTTCCATAACCGATATCGGAAGGAAAAGAAATATCAATCAGGATTATATCTATACCTCGGAAGAGCCGGTGGGCAACCTGCCCAACGTGTTTATCGTAGCGGACGGTATGGGTGGACATAATGCGGGAGATTATGCGTCGAAGGTGACGGTGGAGACCATGATCCATGAGATGGAGAATTCTTTCGAGAAGAATCCGTCACTGATCTTCCGCAAGGCGATCGAGGAAGCCAATACGGTGATTCGGAAGCGTGCCAGTGAGGATAAGAAGCTGGAAGGAATGGGTACGACCGTAGTGGCGGCATCCTGCATGGGCAGATTTTTGCAGGTGGCCAATGTGGGTGACAGCAGACTCTATGTGGTGGGCAGCAAGATCCGTCAGATCACAAGAGACCATTCTTATGTAGAGGAAATGGTGCGCATCGGAGAACTGGACCGTGAGAACGCCAGGAATCATCCTAAGAAAAATATTATTACCAGGGCAGTGGGAGCGGAAGATCACGTGGAACCGGACTTTTTTACCGTGGAACTGCAGGAGGGTGACATCGTCTTAATGTGTACGGACGGGTTGACCAATATGCTGGAGGATGAAGAGATCCGTATGATTATCAGCGGAGCAAGAGATCTCGTGGAACAGGCACAGCACCTGGTAGAAGCAGCCAATGCCAACGGCGGAAAAGACAACATCAGTGTGATATTGATCGAGCCGTGTGCATAAGACAGATAATATTCAATATGCTTAGTTATTTAGGTTTTTGGAATGGAGAGCAGGAATGATCAAGATAGGAATGATGATCGGCGATCGCTACGAGATCCTGGAGAAGATCGGAACCGGCGGTATGTCAGATGTCTATAAAGCAAAATGTCATAAGCTGAATCGCTATGTGGCGATCAAGGTATTGAAACAGGAATTTAGTGAGAACGCTAATTTTGTCTCTAAATTCCGCATTGAGGCACAGGCGGCAGCGGGACTGATGCATCCCAATATCGTAAATGTCTATGATGTAGGAGAAGAGAACGGAATCTACTATATCGTAATGGAGCTGGTAGAAGGCATCACCCTCAAAAAATACATTGAAAAAAAGGCGCGTCTGTCTTACAAGGAAGCGGTAAGTATTGCTATCCAGGTAAGCATGGGAATTCAGGCTGCGCATAATAATCATATTATTCATCGGGATATCAAACCGCAGAATATCATTATCTCCAAAGACGGCAAGGTAAAGGTGACGGACTTCGGTATCGCCAAGGCAGCTACCAGTAACACCATTACCTCCAATGTCATGGGAAGTGTCCACTATACTTCTCCTGAGCAGGCCAGAGGCGGCTACAGCGATGAGAAGAGCGATATTTATTCTTTGGGAATTACGATGTTCGAGATGCTGACCGGCAGAGTACCCTTTAACGGGGAGACCACAGTAGCGATTGCCATCAAGCATATTCAGGAGGAGATGCCTTCTCCCAAGGAATATGTACCGGAGATCCCTTCCAGTGTGGCAAACATCGTATTAAAGTGCTGTCAGAAGTCCCCGGACCGCAGATACCAGAATATGGCGGAGCTGATCGCAGACCTGAAGCAGTCTCTGATCAATCCGGATGAGGATTTCGTGGTGAACCATGACCCGGACATGGAGGGTGGCACACGGATGCTCTCCGATGAGGATATGGCACAGATCAAGAGAAAGACACCTTATCCCGCAAACCGTGAATATGAGGAACCGGACCACGATGAGACCATGCGCCTGCGCTCCGATACAGAAGCAATGTACGAGAATGAAGAAGAGGGAGAAGGCGAAGACGATTACGATTACGATCCCAAGATGGAGAAAGTGACCACGGTTCTGGCAATCGTTGCCGGTATCGTGATCTGTATCATCCTGATCGTATTGGCGGTGAAGATCTTCGGCGGGAAAAAGGACGAAGGCAATAAGCCTTCCGGTCCGATCATCACTACGGAGGAAACCAAAGAAGAGGCAGAGAAAGTCACCATGCCGGATGTGAAGGGCATGAATGTGGATGATGCGAGAAATACACTGACCGGACTGGGAATTCTGACGGAAGTCGCATATGAGGAATCTGATTCTGTGGCAGAAGGTGTGGTGATCAGTACCGACGTCAGCGTGGGTGCCCAGATTGAAAAAGGCAGCACGGTAACACTTACGGCAAGTGCCGGAACCCAGGGCGTAGAAGTTCCGAAGGTGGTGGAGCTTACCTTTGACGAGGCGAATACACAGCTGGTAAGCAAGGGATTTCTGGTCAATAAGACAGAGGGCTATTCCGATACCATAGAAGCAGGACGCGTGATCTCCCAGACCCCCGCAGAGGGTAATAAGGCACCGAAGGGCAGCGTGATCACCGTTACTGTAAGCCTGGGCAAGGAAGATACGAAGATCCGTGTGCCGAACCTGATCGGACTGTCAGAGCAGGATGGTACGGTGGAAGCAATCGAAGCCGGACTGACGGTAGGCAGTGTGACCTATATTTACAGTGACGAAGTGGGAGAGGGTATGATCTGCTATCAGAGCTATTCCCATGGATCCTATGTGGATCAGGGAACCTCCATTGATATTAAGGTGAGCCAGGGCGCACAGAAAGTAACCTATAAGTGCAATGTAAGCATTGCGGCACCGACGACTTCCGAGGCACCGAAATATACATCCGGAATGGAAGTCGGCATCACCCTGGTGGCAGATGACGGCACCGTGCTGATGGATACGAAGGTTACCACATTCCCGGTATCGACCAATATCAACGGCATCGCCTCCTCCGGCGGTACGCTTACCATGACCTATCAGGTGACAGAGGGAACCACTACAGAGGGGGATGTTGTCGTCCCCGGCACTACAGAGAACCAGTCCTTTACCCGAAGAGTGGAATTCGTGAAGGAATAATGCAAAGGCAGGAACTATGAAGGGCAAGATTATAAAAGGAATTGCCGGCTTCTATTACGTCCATGCAGGGGATGCACTGCATAGTACGGACGGAATCTATGAATGCAAGGCAAAGGGTGTCTTCCGTAAGGACCATAGGAAACCATTGGTCGGGGACAATGTGGAGATGGAAGTCATAGATGAAGCACAGAAAAAGGGAAATATCACAGAACTGCTTCCCAGGCACAGCGAACTGATCCGCCCGGCGGTAGCCAATGTGGATCAGGCGCTGGTGATTTTTGCCATCTGTAAGCCACAGCCCAATTTTAACCTGCTGGATCGTTTTCTGATCATGATGCAGCAGCAGGACATTCCCTGCATCATCTGTTTTAATAAGCAGGACATTGACGCTGAGGGGAAAAAAGAGGATTATCGTTCCATCTATGAACAGGCGGGATTTCAGACCATTACTGTCAGTGCCAGAGAAAAGGAAGGTATCGACAGATTAAAAGACCTGCTTCGGGGCAAGACTACCACGGTGGCGGGACCCAGCGGCGTCGGCAAGTCTTCGCTGGTCAACTGTTTACAGTCGGGGATCGTGATGGAGACCGGGTCCATCAGTGAGAAGATTGAGCGTGGAAAACATACCACCAGGCATTCCGAACTGATCTCCATTGCACCGGATACTTACATTCTGGATACTCCGGGGTTCAGTTCCCTGGGACTGTTCGGACTGGAAAAAGAACAGCTGGCGGGATTTTATCCCGAATTTGTTCCTTTTGAAAAATATTGCAGATTCGGAGGATGTTCTCATATCTCAGAACCGGTCTGCGGCGTGAAAGATGCCGTGGCGGAAGGGGAGATTCCGCAGACACGTTACGAAAATTATTGTCTGCTCTATGAGGAACTGAAAAGTCAGAGAAAATATTAATTATGAGTGAAGTGCAGAATCATCTTGGGGAAAAATTTAAAGAGACCATTGCCGAAGCTATGAAGACCGGAGATTTCCGGGCACTGAATACATTAGTAACCGATACGGTCACCGATGCTCTGCGGGAAGCGGATTTTCAGGCGAATCTATCCAGGGAAGCCACGGAGAAAAAGGTCTGGAATTCCCAGCGCAACTGGCAGGATAAAAAGCGGGAAGAAGAGAAGTCTAAAGAGCAGATCCAGACGGAGCGCGAAGAACGGGAAAGACAGCGGGAAGAACACCGCAGACAAAACGAAGAATGGCACAGACAGCGAATAGAACGGGAAAAACAATGGGAAGAGCAGCGTAAGGCACAGGCGGCGCAGAACCGTGCCAGGAATCAGGCAGGAGTCGGGACACCCAGAAAGGCTACGGCTTCCGAGATGACTTCTTTGGTAAAAATGGAAAAAAAGGGAAGCGTGTCCGGAACTTTGTACACTGTGTTCGGCGGCATCGGACTTGGCTTTTCCGGACTGGGACTTTTGGTACAGCTTCTTCTGGCAGCTTTTAGTGCAGCAAGCTTAAGTGCGGCAATTCTTCCGGGAGTACTTTCTTTGGTATTTTTGGAGATGATATCCTATGGCAACGGACAGCGCAGAAGATTACAGCGTGCGGAGAAATATCTGGAGCTGTGCGGTACCAAGATGTACGGTGTGATCACGGAGATGGCGCGTTATACCGGCAAAAGTGTCCGCTATGTAAAAAAGGATCTGCGTAAAATGTTGAAGGCCGGAATGTTCCCTGACGGTCATCTGGATGACAAAGAGACCTGTTTTATGTTAAATGATGTGATCTATCATCAGTATCTGGAGACAGAAAAGGCTTATCTGGAACAGAAAAACTTAGAGGAGCAGACAAAACAGATGCCGGATACAGGAACAGCACAGGACGCTGCACAGGCGGAGAGAGAACAGGAACTCCACAGTATGGTGGCAGAGGGGATGGAATGCATCAGACATCTGCGGGATCTGAACGACCGGATCGAAGAGGAGGCAATCTCCGAGAAGCTGTACCGTCTGGAGAATCTGTTGAAGGAGATCTTCGACAGAGTGCAGGAGCACCCGGAGCAGATGCACAGAATGCATAAATTAATGGATTATTATCTGCCCACTACTTTAAAGCTGGTGGAGCAATATGCGGAATTTGATGAAGTCAGCAGTCCCGGAGAGGACATTCTCGATGCCAAGAAAGAGATCGGGAAGACACTGGACATGATCAATCAGGCATTTGTGACATTGTTAAACAATCTGTTTCAGGATGCAGCCTTTGACGCAGCGGCTGATGCGCAGGTATTACAGACCATGCTGGCAAAGGAAGGTCTGACGGAATCCGATTTTGTAATGGAAAAACAGTAAATTGAAATTTGATTCGCGATTCCTCCGACGAAAGGAATCGTCTGCGGAAGGGAGATTAGTATGAACATGGATTTAGACGCAGCAACGAAAGAAGCACCGACTCTTACACTGGATCCTTTTGCCGAGGCAAAGGAAGAGATCGTGGAGAAGAAGCCGGAGGAGTTAGTGGAAGAGCAGGCGGTTCCTGAGATGGAACTGACACTGGAGGAGCAGAAGCAGGTGGATGATTTCGCAGCACAGATCGACCTGACCAATACCCAGGCGGTGTTACAGTACGGAGCCGGAAGCCAGAAGAAGATCGCAGATTTCTCAGAGACGGCGCTTAATAATGTCCGGACCAAGGATATGGGAGAAGTTGGAACTCTGTTAACCGATGTGGTGGCACAGCTAAAGGACTTCGACACCGAGGAAGATAAGGGATTTTTCGGACTGTTCAAAAAAAGCGGAGACAAGCTGAGCAATCTAAAAGCAAAGTATGATAAGGCAGAAGTCAATATCACAAAGATCTGTGATGCCATGGAGAGTCATCAGGTAGTGCTGTTAAAGGATGTGGCTGTGTTGGACAAGCTATACCAGCTGAACCTGAATTACTTCAAGGAACTGTCCATGTATATCCTGGCAGGAAAAAAGAAGCTGGCGCAGGCAAAAAGTGTGGAGCTTCCGGAACTTTTAGAGAAGGCACAGAAGAGCGGACTGCCGGAGGACACGCAGGCAGCGAAAGATTTCGCGGCAATGTGTGAGCGGTTTGAGAAGAAGATCTATGATCTGGAGCTGACCAGAGCCATTTCCCTGCAGATGGCACCACAGATCCGTCTGATCCAGTCCAATGATATCGCCATGTCCGAGAAGATCCAGTCGACGTTAGTGAATACGATCCCCCTGTGGAAGAGTCAGATGGTCATTGCCATCGGTCTGGATCATGCTACCGATGCCGCCAAGGCACAGCGTGCCGTATCGGATATGACCAATGAACTGCTGAAGAAGAACGCGGAAGCACTGAAGGTGGCGTCTGTGGAGACAGCGAAGGAATCCGAGCGGGGAATTGTGGATATAGAGACACTTAAGAGTACGAATCAGACACTGATGACGACATTGGATGAGGTCATGAAGATCCAGGAAGAGGGACGTGCGAGAAGACAGAGCGCAGAGGAAGATTTACAGCGCATTGAGAATGAAATGAGAGATAAATTACTGGAGATGAGCCGGGCATCCCATACCTGAATTTTACATAATTTTAATCAGCTTCATCTTGACGAAACAGATAAGGAAAATTAAAATAAAATACAGAAAGGTTAATTCACGGAAGGAGCAGAAAACAAATGAAAAAACTGGAAGAAATACTGAGAGACAAGCCAATTAAAAATAAGCTTTCTTTTGCATTCCGCATCATGGACATTTTATATGTGGTGCTGGCACTGGTGGCAGTGGTGGAATTGATACGGTCAAAAGGCTATATAGGAAGTATAGTTGTTGTGGTTTTACTTGTTTTAGCTATCATATTTAATGCATCCATGTCGAAAATGCTTGCCAAAATGCTGATAGATCCGATCACGAACCTGGTAACTGCGTCTGAGAAGATCGCATCCGGTGATTTTGAGATCGGTGTACCTTATGAATCTGAGGATGAGCTGGGCAGACTTTCCGACAGCTTTGAGACCGCCGCAGCTATTTTGAAAAAGGTTGTATCAGATCTGCAGACTATTGTAGAGCAATTTTCCGATGGTAATTTTGATGTTCACAGCAGCTGCCCGGAAGCATATGTCGGACTGCTCCGAAATGTTTTGGATGAGCTGGATGAAATGGTAAATAAGATCAGTGAGACCATGCACGGTATTCAGGATTCCTCCGAGCAGGTATCTGCGGGCAGCAATCAGCTGGCAGTCAGTGCACAGGATATAGCGGAGGGCGCTACCCATCAGGCAGCATCCGTAGAAGAACTGGTGGCTACCGTAGACGAAGTAACCAGTCAGGTACTGGAGAATACCAAGTCTACCGACATTGTACATGACAAGGCGAAAAAGGTAGGTATCGAGGCAGCCAACAGCCAGAAGAAGATGGATGAACTGGTAGATGCCATGAAGAAGATCAACGCAACGACCCAGAACATTGAAAAGATCATCGCGGATATTGAGAATATCGCATCCCAGACCAATCTGCTGTCCTTAAATGCTTCCATCGAGGCAGCCCGTGCCGGAGAGGCAGGAAGAGGCTTCGCAGTCGTGGCAGATCAGATCAGACAGCTGGCAGAAGAGAGTGCTAATTCTGCAGTAGAGTCCAAGAAGCTGATCGAAGAGTCCATGAATGAAGTAGAGGTGGGTAATAAGGTCACCAAGGAGACCAATGATGCTATGCAGGAGGTTATGGCTGAGCTGGATCAGATCATCCAGGAGGTTGCCAATATCCGTACTGCGTCTGACAAACAGGCGGTTTCCGTTAAAAATATCAAAAAGGGTGTGGAAGACATCAATGATGTTATCCAGTCTAACTCTGCAGCAGCTGAAGAGACTTCCGCTACCAGCGAGGAGCTTTCCGCATCTGCAACGACTCTGAACGAGCTGTTAGAGCATTTCAAACTGCGCGGCTGATCAGAGGATGTGTTCTGAAATAAGCGGAATAAGGAAGAGAGAACAGAAGAACCATAGCTGTAAGTTCACAGCTGTGGTTCTTTTCATATCGGAGGAGTAAAAGACAAATGCTTCACAGAAAACAATACAGGGTGGCGGTGAGAGTAACCATTATGGTGCTGGCGCTTACCCTGACTGCCTGTGGAACACAGGAAAATACCGGGAGTACGGAAAGCGTGAAGAGCACAGAAGCCATGGAGAACGCAGAAACCGTGAAGAGCACAGAAACCGTGGAGAGCACAGAGACCATAGAGAATGCGGAAATTATAGAAGCTATGGTTGCGGAGAGTGTGGCACCACAGGGAACGGCAAATGTCACACCACAGATGCAACCGGTGGAATACACCAACTTGCAGCAGATCACCCTGGATTCCACATGGGAATATGCGGATCATTCTAAGATCAATTCCGGAGCAGCGGTGCTGTACCCGGCACCGGAGGAATCCGGACGCAAAGGTATCGTCATCGGTGTCAATGCTGGACACGGGACGGCGGGCGGCGCGAAGGTGAAGACGCTGTGCCATCCGGATGGCTCGGCGAAGGTCACCGGTGGCAGCACAGCGGCAGGAGCTACGGAGGCTGCGGCAGTCTCCGGGGGCATGACATTTCAGGACGGCACACCGGAGCGGGAGGTGACATTACGTATGGCACAGATCCTGCGGGATAAGCTGCTTACCTCCGGTTATGATGTGCTGATGCTCAGGGACAGTGAGGATGTGCAGTTAGACAATGTGGCACGGACTGTGATCTGCAACAATGTCGCGGACTGCCATATTGCACTGCACTGGGACAGCGGAGACGGCAAAAATTACGACAAGGGATGCTTCTACATCTCGGTGCCGGAAGCACTGAAAACCATGGAGCCGGTAGCGTCGCACTGGCAGCAGCACGATATCCTGGGAACGGATCTGGTGGAGGGACTGCGGGAGCAGGGAGCCACAATTTATGGGAAAGGACATATGGGTATTGACCTGACCCAGACATCCTACAGCACGATCCCTTCTGTGGATATGGAACTGGGAAACGCATATTCGGATCACAGCGATGTGATATTGGAACAATTAGCCACAGGGCTTCTTGCCGGAATCAATACTTACTTTGAACAGTAGGGACTTTGCAAAGAGTGTGAGGTATGCTATAATACTATTTTAGATTCGTTTGCCTCTGCACGGAGGCGGATGGACTTATGAGCGAAATACAGAATAGAAAATACAAGAAAGGCAGACCCTTTTGGTGGGTCTGAACGGTAAATAAATCATGAAGCTGGGTATTGTAGGTCTTCCCAACGTAGGAAAGAGTACACTTTTTAATTCCCTGACCAAGGCGGGAGCGGAATCCGCTAACTATCCTTTCTGTACCATCGACCCTAATGTGGGTGTGGTAACAGTTCCGGATGACAGATTAAAGGCACTGGGAGAGATGTATCATTCCAAGAAAGTGACCCCTGCTGTGATCGAATTCGTAGATATCGCAGGTCTGGTAAAGGGTGCTTCTAAGGGTGAAGGACTGGGCAACCAGTTCTTAAGCAACATCCGTGAGGTGGATGCCATCGTCCATGTGGTAAGATGCTTCGAGGATACGAATGTCATTCATGTAGACGGCAGTGTAAATCCTTTACGGGATATCGAGACCATCAATTTAGAGCTGATATTCGCAGATCTGGAAGTACTTGAGAGAAGACTGTCCAAGGTAGTCAAGGCTGCCAGAATGGACAAGACCTATGCCAAGGAGCTGGCACTCTTAGAGCGTATCAAGGAGCATCTGGAAAGCGGTAAGATGGCGAAGAGCCTGGAAGTCACCGATGAGGATGAACTGGCTCTGATAAAGGAATACAATCTGCTGACCTACAAGCCCGTGATCTATGCGGCAAATGTATCCGAGGATGATCTGGCAGACGACGGCGCATCCAATGAGATGGTAGCGAAGGTGCGAGAGTTCGCTGCAAGTGAGAACAGCGAAGTATTCGTCATCTGCGCACAGATCGAGGAAGAGATCTCCGAACTGGATGATGACGAGAAGGCAATGTTCCTGGATGATCTGGGATTAACGGAATCCGGCCTGGAGAAGCTGATCAAGGCAAGCTATCATATCTTAGGTCTGATGAGCTTCTTAACCGCAGGAGAGGATGAGACCAGAGCATGGACCATCAAGATCGGTACCAAGGCGCCTCAGGCAGCCGGCAAGATCCATTCCGATTTCGAGAGAGGCTTCATCAAGGCGGAAGTTGTAAATTACAAGGATCTCTTAGAGCAGGGGTCCCTGGCAGCTGCCCGTGAAAAGGGACTGGTCGGCATGGAAGGCAAGGACTATGTCGTACAGGACGGCGATGTGATCCTGTTTCGATTCAACGTGTAATACTAAGATCCGCAATAGACAGATTACGAGACTGCTTGCAGGCAGAGTAATCTGTCTATTAGCGAATGTCCATTCCGGATTTGAGAGCGCAAAGCGCGGAGAAGCCGGATAGTACTAAGAAAGGATATAAATATTATGATGAATGCAGGAGATATTGCATTTCCCCATTTAGGCATTTACCTGGAAAATGTTCCCAGAAGCTTTACCGTATTCGGTTTCGAGATCGCTTTTTACGGTCTGATCATCGGCATCGGTGTACTGGCGGGTATCCTGATGGCGGTGCATGAAGCGAAGGTGAGCGGAGAGAATCCGGATACTATTTGGGATTTCGCTATTTATGCCGTGATCTTTTCCGTGATCGGTGCCAGAATCTATTACGTGGTATTTGCCTGGGATTATTACAAGGACAATCTGTTAAGTATCTTCAATACCCGTAATGGTGGTATGGCGATCTACGGCGGCGTGATCGGAGCTTTCCTGACTCTGTTCATTTACTGCAAGATCAAGAAGATCAGCCCTTTCCGGCTGGGAGATCTGTGTATACCGGGACTGATCTTAGGACAGGTTATCGGCCGCTGGGGCAATTTTATGAACCGTGAAGTATTCGGAGAATATACGGATAATTTCCTGGCTATGCGGCTCCCTATCGAAGCGGTGCGCAGTCGGGATATTTCCGAGAATGTAGCGGCACATATTATAGAGGGAACGAATTATATTCAGGTACACCCCACATTCCTCTATGAGAGTCTGTGGAATCTGATGATTCTGATCATTATGCTGGTATACCGCAAGCACAAAAAGTTCGAGGGAGAGATCTGCCTTTTGTATTTCGGAGGCTATGGCCTCGGCAGATTCTGGATCGAAGGTATCCGGACAGATACCCTGTTTATCCCCGGAACGAGCCTCGCCGTATCCCAGGTATTATCCCTGTGTATGGTGATCTTCGCGGTGGTGACGGACATTGTGGTACGTATGCACCTGAAAAAACAGCCGAAAGTGGAAAAAAATTAAAATTTTTTAAAAATTTATTAAGAATATCGAAATAAGAGCAAATACATAGATATTGTGTTTGCTCTTATTTTTTTACCATATATAGTGGAAAAGAGCGCTCTTGTCATAGGACAGGACGCTTTTTTTGACTCTGCCGTCGAAAAAAGCCACTTGATTTCTCTTGTAAAATCCCTTAATTTAGTATAAAATCATAATAAAAGTGGGAGAAAGTGGAGGCAAGTGCCACAAAGTGGTAGATTTATGAAAAAATGACCTCCTTTTTCGTGGCAGTCCCCTTTTGGATGAATGGTGGTGAGTGCGATGTTTATGAGCGAGTACAACCATACGTTAGATACGAAAGGCAGGTTGATCATTCCGGCGAAATTCCGAGAGACTTTAGGCGAGGAATTTGTGATTTCCAAGGGAATGGACGGCTGCTTATTTGTGTATGCAAACGATGACTGGAACGCTTTTGAACAGAAGCTGACCTCATTACCTCTGATCAATAAGGAAGCAAGACAATTTGCCCGTTTCTTCTTAGCCGGTGCGGCTACGGTGGAAGTGGACAAGCAGGGAAGAATCCTGTTGCCGGCACACTTGCGAGAATTCGCCGGACTGGAAAAAGATGTGGTGTTAGTCGGAGTCGGCAGCCGCGTGGAGATCTGGAGCAAGGATAAGTGGGAGACCATGAACCTGGATGCGGATATGGATGAGATCACCGGCGCCATGGAAGGACTGGGACTGACCATTTAAAAGAAGCAGATTTAAAGAAGCAGGAGAGGATGACCGTCGTGGAATTTAATCATTATTCTGTGATGTTGCATGAGACTATCGAACAACTGAATATCAGACCGGACGGCATCTATGTGGACGGAACCTTAGGAGGCGGTGGACATGCCTATGAGGTGTGCAGCCGCTTACAGAACGGACATTTCTACGGGATCGATCAGGATGACGCGGCAATTGCGGCGGCATCGGAGAGATTACGATGCTTTGGAGATAAAGTGACCGTGATCCGCAACAATTACGTGAATGCGGTGGAGGCACTCAGAGAATACGGAGTCACCGGTGTGGACGGCATCGTGCTGGATCTGGGAGTCTCTTCCTACCAGTTAGATACCGAGGACAGAGGGTTTTCTTACCGATTTGATGCACCGCTTGACATGCGGATGGACCGCAGGCAGACCCTGACAGCGAGAGACATCGTGAACAATTATTCCGAGATGGAGCTGTATCATATCATCCGGGATTACGGCGAAGATCCCTTTGCGAAAAACATTGCGAAACATATTGTAAAAAACAGGGCGGACAAGCCCATTGAGACTACCTTTGAATTAAATGAGATCATCAAGGCCGCAGTTCCGGCGAAAATGCGGCAGAACGGACATCCCTCCAAACAGACATTCCAGGCGATCCGCATTGAGTGCAATCAGGAACTGGAAGTACTGAAAAAGGCATTGGACGAATTGATCGATCTGTTACATCCCGGCGGAAGGTTCTGTATCATCACCTTCCATTCCCTGGAAGACCGGATCGTGAAAAATGCGTTCCGCAGGAATGAAAATCCCTGTACCTGTCCTCCGGAATTTCCGGTGTGTGTATGCGGTAAGGTCTCCAAGGGAAAGGTGATCACGAGAAAACCGATCCTTCCCGGTGCGGAAGAACTGGAAGCAAACAGCAGGTCCAAGAGCGCAAAGCTACGTGTGTTTGAAAAGAAATAAGAATTTTAAATCTTTAATCAGTGAAAGTGGGAATAAAGTATGACACAGAGAAGAAGTAATACCCCATACATATATGATAATACAGCAAGAGACTTACAGGTCCGGAGACAAATGGAAGAGCCCCGGAGACAGCTGTCTCATGAGACGAGAAAAAACAGAGAAAAAGCAAGACACATGAGCATCGGCTATGTGACTTTTCTGATGGTGGCACTGGTGGCATGTGCATTTTTCCTGGTGAACTATATTCAGATGCAGTCACAGCTGACCACAAAGATCACGGAAGTATCCAGAATGGAGAGTGAACTGAACGCTCTGAAATTGTCCAATGATGAAGAATACAGCCGTATCACCAGCAGTGTGAATCTGGAAGAGATCAAGAAAATTGCCATCGGTGAACTGGGAATGACCTACGCAACAGAAGGGCAGGTAATTCCTTATGCCGGCATCAGCAACGATTATATGCGTCAGGCTGACGGCAGTCAGAACTAAGCACGGGAGGCAGAACGTGTGAAGGAGAAGAACCCCAAGAAATTCAGTATCAAAATGCAGAAGAAACTGTTATGCCTGTATGTATTGATCATACTGGCATTTATTCTGCTGTCGTTTCGTCTGTCATGGATCGTGAGAGCGGACGGAGCTGACTATGAGAAGCAGGTGCTCTCCCAGCAAAAATACGATTCCATCACCCTGCCGTTTAGACGTGGTGACATCGTGGATGCCAAGGGAACGAAGCTTGCCGTCAGTGAAAAGGTGTATAACCTGGTCATAGATTCCAGGGTAATGCTGGACCGGGAGGATTATCTGGAACCCACCATGGAAGCGCTGGCTGCGAATTTCCCGGATCTGGACATGACGGCGGTGCGGCAGTATGTAACATCTCATCCCGAATCTTCCTGGTATGTGCCTCTTCGGAGGATGACTTATGACCAGATCAGCGGATTCCAGGCGGCAGCTCTGGAGAATGGCAAGATCCGCGGTGTCTGGTTTGAAGAGGAATATAAGAGAGTCTATCCAAACGGTTCTCTGGCGGCAGATGTGGTCGGATTTGCCAGAGCGGACAATGAAGGACAGTACGGACTGGAAGAGTATTACAATGATGTCCTGAACGGAACCACCGGAAGAGAGTACGGTTATCTGAATGATGATGCCAATCTGGAACGTACGATCAAGCCGGCAGTGGACGGCAACACGATACACAGTACCATTGATGCCAATATTCAGGGTATTGTGGAGAAATACCTGAAACAGTTTAACGAGGAACATAAGGATGCGGCACATCCCGGCAATGGCGCGGAAAATGTGGGCTGCATCATCATGGAAGTCAATACCGGCAATATTTTGGCCATGGCAAGCTATCCTACCTATGACCTGAACGATACCAGGAATACGGAGGCCCTTTTGGGATCCCGTAAGATCGAGATGGTGACCAATGCCAACGGTTATCAGGTACTGACGAAGACAGATACCTATTTTACCCAGGAAGATATCGATGCCCTGACGGATGAAGAACTGTTGGATAATCTGAACTACCTGTGGAAGAACTATTGTATCTCCACCACCTACGAGCCGGGATCCACGGCGAAGCCTTTTACCGTGGCAGCAGCACTGGAGAGCGGTGCCATCACCGGCAACGAGCACTATCAGTGTAACGGCTATCTGGAAGTCGGCGGACATACGATCAAATGTCACAGTTACCGTTCCGGCGGTGAAGGCGATGTATCGGTACAGGATTCCATTGCCTGGTCCTGCAACGTAGCGTTAATGAAGATCGCAGCCACCATGGGCAAGGAGGAATTTGCCAAATTCCAGCAGACCTTTAACTTTGGATTAAAGACCAACGTGGATCTGGCAGGAGAAGCGAGAACCGCCAGTCTCTTGTTCCCGGTAGACCAGATGGGAAGCGCTGACCTGGCGACCAACAGCTTCGGACAGAACTTCAATGTGACCATGATCCAGATGATCACAGGATTCTGCTCCCTGATCAACGGCGGTTACTATTATGAGCCTCATATGGTGGATAAGATCACCAATTCCAGTGGAGCCACGGTACAAAACATTGAACCGAGAGTGTTGCGACAGACCATCTCAGAGAGCACTTCGGCGAAGATCAGACAATATTGCAGAGCTACCGTTATGGAAGAGGGTGGTGACCGCAGAACCGGTAGAACCGCAAGACCTGCCGGATATGCCATCGGCGGCAAGACCGGTACCGCAGAGACCATTCCTCGTAAAAACGGTGAATATGTTGTATCCTTTATGGGATATGCACCGGCGGATGATCCTCAGATCGCCATTTACGTGGTTGTGGACCGTGCCAATGCATCCCCTCAGGATGATGCAAAGTTCGCAACGGGAATCGTTAGAAATGTTCTGACGGAAGTACTGCCTTATCTGAATATCTTCATGACGGAGGAGCTGTCTGAGAAGGAGATTCAGGAACTGGCAGAGAAACAGATCGAGATTACGAATCAGTATACACAGAAACCGGAAGACGGGGATACCCAGAATAACGGTGACGGAGCAGATACCGCTTCCGATCCTGCGAATCAGACGGGCGGAGAGAGCACCGGAACCGGAGAGGGAGAAGAGTCTCCCACAACTTCTGAGGACTGGAGAAATTATCCTGTGGATCCTGCTACCGGATATCTGGTAAGTCCGATCGACGGCGGCCTGATCGATCCCGTTACGGGAGCGGATGTCGGCGGAGAGGATACCCTGGGTGACAGCCCGGTGAACAATAATCTGCTGAATCAGCAAAATGAATAAATAGACGTGCATGGAATGAATAGCCTCACCTTTGGAGCCATAAAATGTAAAAAGCTCCGTGGGTGAGGTTTTTTTATGGCAGATCATCAGAACCGATTTTTTCACCGCAAAAAGATCATGACCATATTTTTCCTATGTACGGCAGTGTTCTGCGGCCTGCTTGGACGACTTTTGTACCTGATGGTATGGCGGGCGGATTATTATGGGGATGCTGCTACCAGACTGCACGAGAGGGAGAGAAGCATCAAAGCGGCAAGAGGGAGGATCCTGGATCGTAACGGCGTCGTGCTGGCGGATAACAAAACGGTCTGTACCGTATCCGTGATCCATAACCAGATCAAGGAACCTGAGCAGGTGATCGCCATGCTGGTAAAGGAACTGGGTATCTCTGAGGAACTGGCCAGGAAACGGGTGGAAAAATATTCCTCCATAGAGCGGGTGAAAAGCAACGTGGATAAGACTGTCGGTGACAGAATCCGGGAATATGATCTGGCAGGGGTAAAAGTGGACGAAGACTATAAGAGATATTACCCTTACGGAGAACTGGCAAGTAAGGTGCTGGGATTTACCGGAGGCGATAATCAGGGGATCATTGGACTGGAAGTGGTCTACGAGGAAGTACTTAAGGGAGAGCCCGGTATGATATTGACCGTAACAGATGCCAAGGGAATCGAGGTGGATACGGCGGGAGAACGCCGGGTGGAGCCGGTGCCGGGGAGAGACCTTCGCATCAGCATTGACAGAAATATCCAGGAGTATGCCATGCAGCTGGCGGAACAGGCCTGTGCTGCCAAGGAGGCGGACAGCGTCTATATCATTGTCATGAATCCGAAGAACGGGGAGATCCTTTCGATGGTCAATTACCCGGAGTTTGATCTCAATGACCCCTATACACTGCCTATGGAGACCGTTACGGCAGAAGACGGCAGTCTCCTTACAGTGGACCCCGGGCAGCTGACAGCAGAGCAGAAGCAGGAAAAATTAAATGCCATGTGGAGAAACGGCTGCATTAATGATACCTATGAACCGGGATCCACTTTTAAGATCATTACGGCGGCTGCAGGATTGGAGTCCGGTGTCGTGACCCCGGACAGCAGCTTCTCCTGCCCGGGATTTATCATTGTGGATGACCGTAAGATCAGATGCCATAAGACGGTGGGACATGGAAGTCAGACCTTTGTGCAGTGTATGGAAAACAGCTGTAATCCGGCACTCATTACTGTGGGGCTCCGCCTCGGTGTGGATGAGTATTACCGGTATTTTGAGCAGTTTGGTTTAAAACAGCGCACCGGGGTGGATCTGCCGGGGGAGGCGGCAACGATCATGCATAAAAAGGAAGACATGGGAAATGTGGAACTGGCGACGGTGGCTTTCGGGCAGTCCTTTCAGATCACGGCGATCCAGCTTCTGACTACGGCATCCTCCATTATCAACGGCGGCAATCGAATCACGCCACATTTCGGGATCGAAGCGCTGAACCGGGACGGAGAGGTGGAAGAGGTGTTTTCCTATCCGGTACGCAGCGGAATCCTGTCGGAGGAGACCTCTGCCACCATGCGCTATATCCTGGAGATGGTAGTAGCGGAAGGATCCGGCAGAAACGGGCAGGTGCAGGGGTTCCGGGTAGGAGGAAAGACTGCAACCAGTCAGACCCTGCCCCGTGGGAGCGGACGTTATATTTCTTCTTTTATCGGTTTTGCTCCGGCGGATGATCCCGAGGTCATCGCCATAGCCATCATCAATAATCCACAGGGCGTCTATTACGGAGGACAGGTGGCAGCCCCTATTATAAGGCAGTTGTATGAAAATATTTTACCTTATCTGGGATTGGAGAAGACAGAAGATACTGCTGTCGAAAATAACTGAATGAAAAAGGTTCCGGCGGGTGAAAATTTGACAAAATCTGCTGACCACACCCCTTATAATGATTCTGAAGGAGGGGTGTGATGCATTATGAACTGTATTTTGACAGCCTGTTCCTCCTGAACTTCGGCATGAACCTGTTACTTCTGATCCTGGTGGATCACAGTACCTGCCACACTGCCACGTGGTACCGGCTGACAGCCGGGGCGGCGATCGGAGCGGTATGTTATCTGCTCCCTTTTTTATGGAAGGGAACGGCGCTTCTAAAGCTTTTCCTGTGTCTTCTGCCGGGGACGGGACTCATGCTATGGGTGGCTTTTCCCATACGGAATATGAGGGGATTCTGGCTGTATTTCAGAAAACAGTGCGTTTATACTTTTTTAATGGGAGGGGCGCTGGCGGCGGTGTTTCGAAGCTTTCCCGCAGGCAGAAAATTTCTCCCGGGCACCTGCATGGTGCTTGGAGTGGGAGCCCTTTTTTGTATCATTTTTCTGAGACACAGAAAAAAGGAAGAAGAGCACGCGGCGTATTGTCAGGTGTTCCTACGGGGAACGGACGGTGAATGCTGGGTCCCCGCCCTGATCGATTCCGGCAATACGTTAAGGGAGCCTATCAGTGGAGCACCGGTGTCGGTGCTGGATGCCAGGGTATTTAAGAGCCTGTGGAGAGAGGAACCTTCGGGATTTCGTGCCATCCCCTATCACAGCGTGGGGAAGAACAGCGGCATCCTTAGCGGTTATCCGGTACCGCAGATAACGATCCGGTACCGGGGCGTGGAAAAAGTGTGCAGAAATGTATATCTGGCAGTGAGTGAAGAGGAAATTGCCGGAAAAGAAATTCCTATGCTGCTGCATCCTGCATTGCTGCAGCCGGGAGACAGGAAGGAGCAATTATGATCTTAAAGATAGCAATACCCGGAAAAATGAAATTGAAAATAACACGCAGGGAGCCTTTTCCCATACATCGGAAAGGTGATCTTCACTATATCGGCGGAGCGGAAGTATTACCGCCTCCCCTCCAAAGTGATCAGGAGAATCAGGTCATCGGCGATCTGGGAACGGAGTATGAGGATGAGGCGAAGGCGATCCTCATCGAGCATAACCTGCGTCTTGTGGTCTACATAGCCAAAAAATTCGATAATACGGGAGTGGGCGTGGAGGATCTGATCTCCATCGGCACCATCGGACTGATCAAATCCATCAATACTTTTAATCCGGAGAAAAATATCAAACTGGCGACCTATGCCTCACGGTGCATTGAAAATGAGATATTGATGTACCTGCGGCGGAATAATAAGACGAAGATGGAAGTGTCCATCGATGAACCCCTAAATGTGGACTGGGATGGCAATGAACTGCTCCTGTCGGATATCCTGGGAACGGATGAGGATGTGATCTACAGAGGGATAGAAAACGAAGTGGAGCGGAAGCTTTTAATGAATGCCGTAAGCAAGCTGTCGAACCGGGAGAAGACCATTGTGCAGCTGAGGTTCGGACTGGGGACCCCGGACGGACAGGAGATGACACAGAAGGAAGTGGCAAGCTTTCTTGGAATCTCCCAGTCCTATATTTCGAGACTGGAAAAAAAGATCATGAGGCAGCTGAAAAAGGAGATCAGCCTGCATATTTGACTTTGCATTCGGGACGGATACATGATACTATAAAGATTACGGAGAGGACCCATTCTCCGGATTGTGAATGACAGATTTTAAGGATGAAGATACATGATACAGCGTGATGATATATTATCGATGGAATATTTAAAAAAGACGGAATTCACCGGATGCCACCAGGGGATGCGTTACCGCCTGGAACAGACACAGGATCCGGAGGACCCCGAGGGCGGTAAAAAGCTTATGGTGACGGTATGGCCGGAGCCTTTTAATTATTTTAAGACCCCGGAGGAAAAAAAGAAAAGAGCATATTTTTCTTTTGACGAGGATGGCGTGGTGGATGCCGTCGGCTGGATGAATGACCGCTTATTCGAGGATAAGAAGATATGGGAGGAAGCACCTTCCCATTGGGATACCTATCAAATGTAAGGAAATAATAAGATGATGTTAAAATATATCATAAAGGATCTGAAGGAGACCCTGGCCTATCTTCCCTACGGGATCATGGCGGGGGCTGTTGTGGGACTGCTCCTGAACGGACTGAATGCCAGACGGGAGCGTAAGGGGAAGGATGCTTTTCCCATGGCGGGACTCATGGCATTTTCTCTGTATCTGATGATCATTCTGGTGATCACTTTTTTCTCCAGAGAGGATGGCAGCCGGATCGGCATGGACCTGGAACTGTTCTCTACCTGGGGGACGAATGCGAGGAACCATGCGTATGTCGTGGAAAACGTATTGCTGTTTATTCCCTATGGATTTATCTGTCCCTGGGCATTCCCATGGCTTCGGGGGTTTTTTAGGAATGCCTTTGCAGCATTCGTGACCAGCTTCGGTGTGGAGACGATCCAGCTGATCACCGGCAGGGGATATTTTCAGGTGGACGATATCCTGACCAATGTGCTGGGGGCAGTGATCGGATATCTGCTGTTTCAGATACTGTATGGAATGCTGCGGAGATTCCGCAGACAATAAAAGTGCAATCAGAACAATCAGAAGATAACATGAAAAATGAGGGAGAAAGCGGAAACGGCAAAACTGACACAGAACGAAAAGCTGGGGTTACTGTTAAATGCTGCACGTAAGGGGGATGTCACCCGGATATAAAAATGGAGGTCTATGCGGTAAGATAGCCCCGCATAGCTTTCAATGCATTTTTTTCGAGACGGGAGACCTGGGCCTGGGAGATGCCGATCATGTCGGCGACCTCGGTCTGGGTCTTTCCTTCAAAAAAACGCAGAGAGATGATATGGCGCTCTCTGTCGTTCAGACGTTTCATGGCTTCACTGAGGGAGAGATGTTCCACCCACGTCTCTTCCTTATTTTTTTTATCACTGATCTGGTCCATGACATAGAGGGTGTCGCCGCCGTCGGTATAGACCGGTTCGTAGAGACTCATGGGGTTCTGCATGGCATCTAAGGCATAGACGATGTCTTCCTTGGAGATACCCACCTCCGCGGCGATCTCTTCCACGGTGGGCTCCTTCAGATTTTTTCTCGTCAGTGTATCTCTGGCGTAGATCGCCTTATAGGCGGTATCCTTCAGGGAGCGTGATACACGGATGCTGTTGTTATCCCGTAAGAATCTGCGGATCTCCCCGATGATCATGGGAACCGCATAGGTAGAGAACTTCACACCCAGAGTAGCGTCGAAATTGTCGATGGCTTTGATGAGACCGATGCATCCGATCTGGAACAGATCATCCACATTCTCCGCACTGCTTGAAAAACGTTTGATCACACTTAGGACCAGACGTAAATTCCCTTCGATATAGGTCTCTCGGGCAGCGGTATCTCCTTCGCGGATCTTCGCAAATAAAGCATCCTTGTCTGACGCCTTTAACAAAGGCAGTTTTGCTGTATTGACGCCGCAGATTTCCACTTTTCCCTGTACCATAGAGACCTCCCGATTACTGAATTTTGTGATAACAACAGTATTCACAGGACTGTGGGAGGATATACTTTGCCGGTAGAATTTCCAGTATTTGCCGAACAAACGGATGGGAAAGGCATATATTATATATATAGAAAGAAAGCAGGAGTACGCATATGCTTTTTTCCGAATTAAAATGCAAAGATGTGATCAATGTCAGAGACTGTAAAAAGCTGGGGCATGTCTGTGATCTGGAGTTCGATGAGTGCAGCGGATGCATCTGTAAGATCATGGTGCCGGGTGGAAACCAGTGGCTGGGATTCCTGCGCTGTGAGCCCAATATTGTCATTCCTTACAAGGACATCCGGCAGATCGGTCCGGACATAATTTTAGTTGACATTAACTGCTGATTCTCTTATAATATCCGTATAAATAACACGTGGTTTTTAAGAGGAGGATGCCTATGAAATGTCCGTTCTGCAGCCATGAAAATACCAGAGTGATCGATTCGAGACCGGCGGAAGATAACAATTCCATTCGCCGTCGCCGTGTGTGTGATGAATGCGGCAAGCGATTCACCACTTACGAAAAGATCGAAACGATTCCGTTGATCATTATTAAAAAGGACAATAACAGAGAGGCCTATGACCGTGCCAAGATCGAAGCAGGAGTACTCAGAGCCTGCCATAAACGTCCGGTCAGCGCACAACAGATCACGACGTTGGTGGACGAGGTGGAGAACGAGATCTTCAACCGGGAAGAACGTGAGATCCCCAGCGGAACCATCGGTGAACTTGTGATGAATAAGCTGAAAGATCTGGATGCGGTAGCTTATGTAAGATTTGCTTCCGTATATCGGGAGTTCAAGGACGTGAACACCTTTATGGATGAATTAAAGAGTGTCCTGAATGACAAGAATCACAATTGATTTCCGGAAGACTTAAGTTTTCGTAAAAACAGTCGATATTATAACTGATAATACGGCCAGATAAAGATAGAATTTCGCATGGCATGTGCGATAATGAAAAAGGATAAGCAAGACGTTATTTACAGAATAAGATGAATAAGATTACCGGGAAACAGATACCTCCGCCAATCCGGCGCAAGCCGGATGACGGAGGCTTTTTTTTAATTTTTTCGGAAGAAGCGATACAGACAGAAGAAGTAGATTCCGGCAAGAACCAGCTGGCTGACCAGAATCCCCCACAGATATCCCTGCATACCGATCACGGGAATGGCAAAAAATACGAACAGGAGCCGGATCAGAAGGCAGACCACGTTGGAGGCAAAGATCCGCCCCGCCATACCGAGACCCTGCAAAATGCTGGAGAGAGTGGTATCCAGATACAGAAAAGGACAGATGAAGCCCAGAGTCACGATAAAATGACCGGCCAGTTCACTGTGGAACAGTTCCGTTCCCATCCAGTCACCCAGAAACAGAAAACCGCACAGACAACAGGCACCCATGAGACTGCAATATTTTACGGTGCGCAGTGTGTCACATAAGACGGCTCCAATGTCTCCTTTGGCATGATTTTCGGAGATGGTGGGCAGGAGAAGCACCGCCACGGAGCCGGTAAGGGCATTAGGGAAAAAGATCATGGGCATGGCCATGCCGGTAAGGACACCGTATACACTTAAGGCTGTGGTGGTATCATAACCATAGAGCAGAAGCTTCTGGGGAATGGAGATGGCTTCGATACTCTGTAAAATGTTCAGAACGATTCGGTTAGCGGTCAGAGGCAGTGCCATACCAAGCAGATCCCGGTAGACCGGAACAGAAGGAAAGATATTCCGCACGGAAAGAATACTACTGCCCGGATACAGATGTATATACAGGCAGACCAGAGCAATCAGCATGGAAAAGATCTCGCCCACGGTGAGACCAAGAACCGCGGCATTGATGGAGGGAGTACGTCCTTCTGCCAGGTCGGCTCCGGTGACGAGAAAGACGCAGCCGACTCTTGCAAGCTGTTCTAAAAGCTGTGTAAGAGCAGGTACGGAAGCTTTCTTTTTCCCATAGAAATAACCGTTGATGCAGGCGTGCAGCGCGGCAAAGGGGACAGAGAAGGACAGGATCCGTA
>OHHP01000090.1_pt1 | contig 77103 bp, 71 predicted proteins | sample 1568121 | NCBI WGS metagenome assembly OHHP01 (sample SAMEA3879500, study PRJEB24766) | human gut metagenome | biome: human-associated habitat; feature: feces | place: USA | collected 1985/1987
CCGTGATTTGTGAGCAAGCTCCCAATCACGGTTCTTATTTTGCCTATGCGTGGCTATGCTTTCGTAACTCTCAGTTATTCGCAATACTTCAGCAGATCCAGTGGCTGTGCGATAATGGCGTCGGCGTGGCCTTCTTCCAGCTCCGCACGGTCACGGAAGCCCCAGAGGACACCTACGGTGAAGGCGCCTGCCGCCTTGCCGGTCTTCATATCTGTGGCAGTGTCTCCCATGTAGAGCACTTCGTCTGCGGTGAGACCGAACTGGTCTAAGATGCGGAAGACTCCGGCGGGATCGGGCTTGATGGGCACGCCGTCCACCTGTCCCTGCACTACATCAAAATAGCCCTTGCCAAACAGGCTCTCGATGACATCCACGGTGGCATGGTGGGGCTTATTGGAAAGTACTGCGATCTTCATACCACGTTTCTTCAACTCTTCCAACAGCTCGGGGATTCCTTCATAGGGCTTCACCTGATACATACAGTTCGCCTGGAATATCTCCTTGTATCTGGCATAGGCTGCCTCAAAATGGGTAAGTTCCGTATCGCCACCCTTGATCAGTGCCCGCTTTATCAGATTGGCGGCACCGTCTCCCACAAAATATTTATAATCCTGTACCGAGAAAGGTCCATAGCCGAATTCTGCCATAGTCCTGTCTCCACTGTATTTCATACTCATGATAGAATCGGATAAGGTTCCGTCCAGGTCAAAAATTGCTGCTTTTATCATATGAATTCTCCATGTAACTCCTGATAGACTCTTCCTACCGGAAGGCCTACCACATTATTGTAATCACCCACAATGCCGCTGATATACCGGGCACAAAGCCCCTGAATGCCGTAGGCTCCCGCCTTGTCCATCGGATCCCCGGTAGCCACGTATTCCCGGATCTGTGCATCGGTCATGGGATAAAAATGCACTATGGTCTTCTCATGAAAAGTCAGCGTCTTCCTCTCACCATTTTCCTCATAGAGGATCGTCACGCCTGTGTATACCTCATGTCCTCTGCCCTGCAGCATAGTAAGCATGGCTACCGCAGCTTCCGTATCCGCAGGCTTACCCAGGATCTTACCGTCGCAGGCGACCACGGTATCGGCTCCCAACACAACGTTATCTGTTATAGTAGTTTCTCCACTTGTCTGTTCCGGATCAAAGACATCACTACCTACAAGCTTCTCCCACACCGCTTCCGCCTTCTGCGCTGACAACTCTTCCACCACTTTCGCAGGCTCCGTGGAGGTGATCTTCTCCTCGGTCTCGCTGACCACAACATCGAAATCCAATCCGATCTGTGTCAGAAGTTCCCGCCTCCTGGGGGAGGCGGATGCTAATATGATCTTCTTATTCATGATGTGTCTCCGGGATAAACGTTCTGCTTTCGATGGCAGATTCTCCCGCAGCCTCCTTTGCTTTTTGAACGGCCTCCAGACAGAAAGCATCCTGGGAGTTAAACAGCTGCTTTCCTCTCTTGTCCTGCTTCTCATAGCTGCCATCCGGCTGTAAAATCGAAGCCTTCACATTATCCTTCAGCTGGCTGTTCAGAATATGTAGCAATTCCTCCTTCAGCTCCGGACGATCCAACGGGAAGAGGATCTCCACACGACGCTCCAGATTACGGGGCATCCAGTCAGCACTTCCACAGTAGATCTCATAATGATCATCATTTGCAAAATAGAAAATGCGGCTGTGCTCCAGGAAATTACCGACGATGGAGCGGACACTGATATTCTCGCTGACACCCGGAATCCCCACCTTCAGGCAGCAGATACCTCGAACGATCAGTTCGATCTTCACGCCTGCCGCACTGGCCTCATACAGGGCACGGATAATATCCTTGTCGCAGAGGGAGTTCATCTTCGCAATGATATGGGCTTTCTTTCCTTCCAGCGCATAATTTTTCTCCCGCTCGATCAAGTGCAGGAACTTATCCTTCAGCCATAACGGTGCCAGTGCCAGTTTGTTCCAGAACAACGGCTCCGAATAACCGGACAGCATGTTGAACACTGCCGTGGCATCCTCTCCGATGCGTTCTGCACAGGTCAACATTCCCACATCCGTATACAGCTTCGCCGTAGCATCGTTGTAGTTACCGGTGCCCAGATGGACGTATCTGCGGATGCCGTCCTCTTCTCTGCGGACTACAAGGGTGATCTTGGAATGGGTCTTTAATCCCACCAGTCCGTAGATAACGTGACAGCCTGCCTTTTCCAGCATTCTCGCCCAGACAATATTATTCTCTTCATCGAAGCGGGCTTTCAGTTCCACCAGAACCGTAACCTGCTTGCCGTTCTCCGCCGCCTGTGCCAGTGCCGCTATGATCGGAGAATTGCCGCTGACACGATACAGTGTCTGTTTGATGGCCAGTACTTCCGGGTCTCTCGCCGCCTGACGGATGAAATCCACCACCGGCGTAAAGCTCTGGAACGGATGATGCAGGAGAATATCACCCTTGCGGATCTCCTCGAAAATATTACAGCCTGCGGGAAGTGCCGGCGACTGCTGAGGTTCATACTTCGGTGTCTTTAAATGGTCAAAGCCATCCAGTCCGTATATTTTCATCAGTACCGTCAGATCTAAGGGACCGTCGATCTCATAAATATTCTGTGTCTCAATGTGGAGTTCCTTTTTAATGATCTTCAACAGTCGTTTATCCATGCCGCTTTCCACTTCCAGTCGGATGGCCTCGCCCCACTGACGCTTCTTTAACTGCTTCTCGATCTCTTTTAACAGATCTGCTGCCTCATCCTCGTCAATGCTTAAGTCCGCATTACGCATGATCCGGAACGGATGGGCACAGACAATGTCATAATTCAGGAACAGTTTATCCATGTTCCGTTCAATGATCTCTTCTAACAGAATGATCTTGCAGCTCTTGCCCTTGGACGGGATCCGTACCACACGGCTTAAGACGCTGGGCACCTGCACGGTGGCAAATTCCAGTTCTTCATCGCTGTTTTTCTTCCGCACCATGGCTCCAATGTTCAGAGACTTGTTGCGAATCAGAGGAAACGGTCTGGAAGAATCCACTGCCATGGGGGTCAATACGGGATACACATTTTCCTGAAAATACCGATCCACATACGCAGCTTCCTCCGCCGTCAGCTGTTCATGTTCTCTGATGATATGCAGACCGTTTTTCTCCAAAAGAGGAAGTAAGGAGCGGTTATAAGTGGAATATTGCAGATCCACCAGTTCATGGATTGCCACATGCAGCGCCTTTAACTGCTCTGTGGGTGTCATGCCGGCGATATCCTTTTTGGTATAACCCGCATTCTCCATATCCTTTAAGGATGCCACCCGGATCATAAAAAATTCATCCAGGTTAGATGCTGTAATGCTTAAAAATTTCAACCGTTCAAACAGAGGGATGTTTTTATCCCTGGCTTCATTCAATACTCTGTGGTCAAAAAGCACCCAGCTGAGTTCCCGGTTGGTATAATACTTGGGATCACTGAAATTGATTTCCATATTCTCCTGCTGCCTCCCTTAAAATTTCTTCTTCTGCCGGATCACCGGTGTGATGCTGTATACTTCTTTGAAAAATTCCGTGTTCGTCTGGAAGAATCCTCTTTCCAGCGTAATATCTTCCTGCGTATCTATTTTCAGGATCAGTTCGTTATCCTGTAGGGCGGCCTTCACACCCTTCATTTTCTGTTTGTGGCTGCGGTCCAGGCTGTTGCCCAGTCGCAATATAGCTGTCAATTTCGCTACAATTAAATAGCTCTCCTTATCCAGACCCTGGGGACGCTCCTGTGCCTGCCCGTAATACACGAAATTACTGTGATTAAAACGCACCACATTAGCTACGATCTCACGCTCCATATGGGAAAGTCCGATCATCTCCGTCGCCATGATAATATCATAGGATGCTTCTCCGATATTGATCATGCTGATATATTTTCCACAGTCATGCAGGATCGCAGCCAGGCGCAGATACAAACGCTCTCTCTGACCCATACCGTGGACCTTTTTCATACTGTCAAAAATCGTGGTGGTGATATGTTCCAGGGTGTCTGCTCTCCTGCTACTGCCATTGTAGCGTTTGCTGATATTCATTGCACAGGCGATAATATCCTCCGCAAAATCATGCTCTCCCCGGAGTAATTTATTCTGCTCCGCATATTCATAAGCGATACCATCGCACAATGTGACACCCGGTGCCCAGATCAGCGCCGCCCCCATCAGTTCGGCAATGCGTTTGGTCAGAACCGCACTGATATACACAAGAGGTACTTTTTCCTCCGCAATATCCATCCGCTTTGCAAGCTCCGTGGTTCCTCTGGTCCGAAGTGCCTCCATCAGCTGGTTAAATACCTTACTGTCCACCATGGCATTTCCGTCTCCCCGCTCATGTGCCTTCCGCACTGCCCAGGGTGACAGATAATCATCTACAATAATGATATTTTTGATCTCACGATCCTTAAGATACAGCTTTTTGTAATCATCCAGCTGTGCCGTAGCCAGTTCATCCACCAGCTGCTCCATTTGGGTGCTGCCCGCATTCAGATGATTCAACAGCTCCTGTAAACGCAATACACCAAGGCGTAAGTTCTGGGTCGATACCAGAGTATCCTTGTCAAACAGGGATATCTGAATACTTCCGCCTCCAATGTCCAGAATCGCCGTCTTCTCCTCGATGATCCTGCGGAACGTCTCCCCTTTGGAGGCAATCGACTTGTAATCCAAAAATCTCTGTTCGGAGTTGCTTAAGATCTCTACCCGGATACCGGTGCGCTGCTCAATCTGATCCTGCAGGATCAGGGTATTCTCCGTCTCACGGATGGCACTGGTGCCGTATGCCTTATAAGCGATCACTTTATAAGCCTCCATGATCTGTGCGAATTCTTTCAGGGTATGACACAGATCATCCATTTTTTCATTGCCGATCTTCCCATTGGCATAGGTATCTGATCCCAGATCGATTCTCTGACGGATACACTCGATCTCCCGCATGGTATTTTTCCCCGAAAAATCAAATATTTTCATGGTGAGTTCGAAACTGCCCACATCGATGGCAGCGAAAGTTTTTACACTCATAGGGTTCCTCACTTTCCTAACAGGTAATCAATGAACTGCTGGGCACTTCTTCCGGACAATCCGCCGTGGGACAGTTCCCATTTATTCGCCTCCAGTAAAAGCTCCTCTTTCGGCATCTCCACATGATAACGCTCCGCCAGTGTTTTTACGATATTCTGGAATTCCTTTTTATTGGGAGCACCGAAGTAAATAGTCACGCCGAAACGATATACCAGCGACAGCTTCTCCTGCACAGTATCACTGGTGTGCATATCCTCGCGGGTCTCCTCTTTGTCGCTGTAATTCTCACGGATGAGGTGGCGACGGTTGGATGTCGCATAGATCAGAACATTCTCCGGCTTTTTCTCCAGTCCGCCCTCGATGACCGCCTTGAGGTATTTGTACTCGATCTCAAATTCTTCAAAGCTTAGGTCATCCATGTAAATAATGAATTTATAATTGCGGTTCTTGATCTGACTGATGACCGTATTCAGATCCTGAAACTGATGCTTGTAGACCTCGATAATCCGCAGTCCCCTGTCATAATATTCGTTGGCAATAGCTTTGATGCTTGAGGATTTACCGGTACCGGCATCTCCGAACAGCAGACAATTGTTGGCCTTTTTCCCATTTACAAATGCCTCGGTGTTGTCCACCAGCTTTTTCTTGGGAAGCTCGTAGCCTACCAGATCATCCAGCTTCACGTGGGCAATATTCAAAATCGGAACAATATGTACGCCTTCCTCATCATGGGTGATGCGGAACGACTTGTGCAGACCGAATTTACCTACACCGTATTCTTTATAGAACTGGGTCAGGGTAGCCTTCATCTCTTCAGCTGTTCCGTCTGCGCAAAACTTCTCCGCCAGTTCACAGATCCGGGCGCAGATCCGTTTATTATAGACCTTGCTCTCCTGCATGCTGCTGGCATAATTTTCTATTAAGGAAAATTCCGGTACCTTAAGTGTCTCCATCATGGGAGCAAAATCAAAATCATAGAATTCCTTGAAAATGCGGATATCATGCAGCGCCGCGTCGTTGATGGAGCCGGCAATCTCTCCGCGGATCTCACAGCCACAGCTGTAACTGTTCTCGTTGTTCACCAGGAGATTTGCCAGGTAACAATGCCACAGATTCCCATGAAATCCGTAATTACCCGCCAGGTCGATCAGGTCATGGATGCACTCGTAAAACAGTGCCGCCATGTCCTCCGTATTGTAATATTCATCATCGTAATGGGACATCAGAAATGCCATGTCGTACAAAAGCTCGCCGTCCTCAAAATCACGATATACGATCAGTTCTTTTTCTCTCATATGTCTAACCTTCTTGTCTTATGTTTTCACTATTCAGGCCATGTAACTATTATCGAATGGTCGTCAATTGTTTACATTCGTAATACTTAGTAATTACCCAGGATTTTCATGCTGCGGGCTTCTTCCCGAAGTCCCCGCAATGCGTTTTTCACTGCGCTGTCCGCAAGGTTCCCCTCAAAATCAATGAAGAAACGATACTCCCAGTTCCGGTCGGGAATGGGACGGCTCTCGATCTTAGTCATGTTCAGATTATTGTAAATAAAATGGGACAGAATGTGATACAGGGATCCGCTCTCATGGGGAATCTCCAGACACAGACTGATCTTGTTGGCATTTTTGCAAAAGATCTTCTGGTTCGTCACAATGATAAAACGGGTGGAATTGCTGTCGGAATCATTGATCCCTTTTTCCAGAATTTCCAGTCCGTAGGTCTCTCCCGCGTATTCGCTGGCGATAGCCGCCTGGGTTTTATCCTTTTCCTTCGCTACTTTTAATGCTGCGAAAGCGTTGTTCTGCATACTGATCTGCTGCCAGTCATGGTCCGCAAGATATCTGGCACTCTGCATCAGGGACTGGGGATGGGAATAGACTCTTTTGATCTCTTCCATCTTCGTCCCGGGCAGTGCCAGCAGACAATGCTCGATGGGAATGACCTGCTCTCCTACGATGTAATTCTCGAATTCTACCAGCAGATCATAGATCTCATTCACGATTCCGGCGGTGGAATTCTCAATGGGAAGTACCGCGAAATCCGCACTGCCTTCATCAATGGCGCTCATAGCATCCCGGAAAGTTTCCACATGGAAAGCATTGACATTTTCCCCGAAAAACCTGCGCATGGCAGCCTGGGAATAAGATCCCTCCGCTCCCTGGTAGACCACTCTGGCACAGTCGGTTTCCAGTTCTTCCACGCCGATAAAAGGGAGCCTTCCCTCACTTCCGTGGGCGGCTAACAACTGGTACTGAAGCTTCCGGCTCATGGACATGATCTGCTCAAACAGTTCCTCCACGCCGTGGCTGTTGAAATCGTTGTGGGTCAGTGCCTTGACACCAGCGATCTTCTCCTGCTCACGCTGCTTGTCGAATACTTTTTTCCCCGTCTCTATTTTATATTCCGCCACCTGTCTGCTGACATCCATGCGCTTCTCATAGAGATCCACGATCTGCCTGTCGATGGTGTCGATCTGTTGTCTTAACTGTGATAAATCCATGCTGTTCTCCTTAACTTAACCGATATCCACGAATTGCTCCGCTGCAAAGCAGCTCCCGCAATTCTCAAACATTCGGAATTCGCTGACTCTAAATGTAACTATTCAGAATAGTTACATTCTATCTCACTTTTTCCTTGTTAGCAAGCAAGAAGCACGGTATAATATTAGATATTACACAAACTTTACATTCCATTTTGCCTCGAAAGAAGGTTAACACATGAAAGATAAAAAAGCCTTGTTCATTTTAATTCCTTTTCTTCTGTTCGTGATCATCGTTGGCGCACTTGCCATCGTGGGCGACCGGATCCCCGACAATCCCCCGGAGACGGTAGGCAATACCGCGGGCAATCTGAACAATTCCGGTTACTTCTGTGAGTACGACGGAACGGTGTATTTTGCCAATGCTTACGACAGTAACACCCTGTACTCCATGGACCCTTCAGAGCAGAATATCAAAAAACTCGGCAACGCTTCCGTGGAAAATATTCTGGCCGGTGGAAAATTCCTCTATTATTATCAGACCGGTGTCTCCGGAGATGCCGGAATCGGTGCTCTGCGGAGTGCACGTTCCTTCAACCGCTGTAAGTTAAACGGTAAGGATGTGACCGGGCTTACCAGAGATCCCATCGTTTCCGCCCAGCTGGTGGGAAGTAACCTCTATATTATGACCGTGGGTGATAACGGACCTTTATTTTACCGCATGAAAATCGACAAATCTGACAAAACGGATCTGGCAGATTACGAGATCAATCCCGCCTGTGCCGTGAACGGTACCATCTATTACAACGGTACTCAGGAAAATCATTATCTCTATGCGCTGAATACCTCGACGGACAGCATCTCCACTCTATGGGACGGCAATCTGTGGTACCCTATTGCACAGGGTGACTATATCTACTATATGGATGTGGAAAATAATTACAGACTCTGCCGTTATTCTCTCTCACGGAATGAAGAGGAAGTTCTGACCGAAGAACGGATCGACTGCTTCAATGTAGGATACGGCTATGTGTACTATCAGGTGAACGGCGAGGAGGCATGTCTGAAATGCATGCGGGATGACGGCAGCGATTCCTGGGTTATTGCCGAGGGCAATTATACCGCCATCCATATGACTTCCCAGTATGTTTACTTCCAGATGTTCGGAGAGACTTCCACCTGGTATCATTCACCCCTGGGGACATGGACTTACAGCAGCTTCGACGGAGCCAGAGAGGCAGCACTGGATGTCCTGAAAAAGTAATTGTATTACCGGACAAAAAGAGCCACAGGCATTTCGCCTGCGGCTCTTTTTAACCTTCTTCGATATGATTCAGACCTTGATTCAGAATCGTGATGATATGATCATCTGCCAACGCATAAAAAATCGTCTTGCCATCTCTGCGGTTCTTCACCAGATCCATCTGCTTCAATACCCGCAGCTGATGAGAAATAGCGGACTGGGACATGCCCAGCAGCGTGGCAATATCATACACACACATCTCAGAACACAACAGTACCGACAAAATTTTTAATCTCGTTGCATCTCCAAACACTTTGAAAAACTCTGCCAGATCCTGAAGTTCCTCTTCCGGCGGCATCTTCTCATCGATCTGTCTTATGGTCTCCGGATCAGCGGAGAGATAACTATTCTTCTCTTCCATTGTATTCTCCATTATCATTGCTGTATCAGCAGATGCCTGCTGCACCTGCTGTTATCTACGGTTGACTATATTTACTATACACTATTTCTGTGAATTCGACAAATGAAAATATTGCCGCATCCCCTCTGTCATGGTAATCGTTCCCGCATGGTCGATGAACAGTCCTTCCGCATCGTATTTTCCCAGGAGCTTCTGCCCTTCCTCCGATCCTAATACAAAGCAGGCAGTAGACAGCGCATCACTTAAAAATCCGTCCGTTGTCACGATGGTAACGCCCGCTACATCGCTGCGTGCGGGGAAACCGGTCCTGGGATCCAATATATGATGATATCTGACACCATCCACCTCCACATACCGCTCGTAATCTCCAGAGGTGGATACACAGTACCCGCCAGCCAGCGTCAGCACTCCCACACTTTGCGAAGGATCCTGTGGATCTGTCACCGCAATCTGCCAGGCTCCGCCCTCCGGCTTGCTTCCGTAGGTTAAAATGCTGCCTCCCACAGAGATCACAGCTCCGCTTACCTTAGGATGTTCCTCCAGGGTCTTGTGGATCTCATCCAGTGCCACCCCTTTTCCCACTGCTCCGAGGTCTATCTGCATTCCCGCCGGAATACTCACCACCGTACTGTCCGTCCGCTGTTCCAATATCATCTGCTGCCAGCCTGCCAAAGCGCGTGCCTGTTCTATTTCCTCCCGCCCCGGAAGTTCATAATCCTGCGGATCATCTGCCGCCGCCCAGGTATCAATGTCCCACAGTCGGCTAAGCTTACCGATGCTCACATCGAAAGCCCCACCTGTCTGTTCCGAGATCTGCAGGCACCGTTCCAGCCAGCCTGCCATCGCAGTGGAGACCTGTATCTGCCCTTTTCCGGCAGCTACATTGATCTTCGCCACTTCCGCACTATCCAACCGCCAGGAAAGTTCCTGTTGTTCCAGGCTGTTTAATTTCTGCAAAACAACGTCCGTTACCTTTTCATCTGTTTTTCCGTTCGTTGCAGTCTGGGAATTTCCGGTCACGTAAACGGTCTGGGAGATCACGGTTCCCATGGCGGTATCTATGCTTTTTTCGCATTTGGTCTGCTGTCCGCAGCCTCCCAGAAAAAGCGCCGGGATCATTGCAAAAAGCGTTGCCAGGCGCACCGCCCGGGGCATTTTCAAATACTTCTTCATTTTTTACATTCCTTTTGCTATACTGTTCTCATCGAAAGGAGTTCCTTATTCCTATGAATGCTTCCATAAATGATCGAAAAAAAGCAGTTCTCCTTGCAGCAGTTCTGCTTGTAATAGCCATCCTTTGCGGAATCCGGATTTATGCGGTCTCCCACAGTTCCACCGGAAACGGTCAGGCGCTCTATGCTGACATTTATCAAAGCGGTGAATTACTTGAGACCATCCGCCTGGACACCGTGACTGACGAATATATCTTTGAAGTTCCGGGAGAGGGCGGCGCCTCGAACACCATCTGCGTCCGTCCGGACAGCATCGCCATTATCTCTGCCAATTGTCCGGATCAGATCTGTGTTCATCAGGGATTTATCAGCACCTCACTGCTTCCCATCACCTGTCTGCCCAACCGGCTGGTGATCCGGGTAAAGGAAGAGGCTGTCTGTTTGGATGACACGACGCTCGTCCCGGACGGCGTGACCTATTGATAGAAGATCCTTTTGCCTGCACTGCGTTTACAAATTACAAAAACACGGAGATTATGGAGATTATTTATGAAACCACCCATAGCTACCAAAAAACTAACGACGCTTTCCCTGCTCTCTGCCATTGCGCTGGCGCTGTATGCCGTGGAAAGTGCTCTGCCCCCCATTGTTCCGATCCCCGGCATTAAGCTGGGACTTGCCAATATAATAACGCTTGTTGTTCTATGGAAATATTTCGCAAAAGATGCTTTTTTCGTGCTTCTGGTGCGGATTCTTCTAGCGACCCTGTTCTTCGGTCAGGCCATCAGTCTCCTATACAGCCTCTCCGGTGGTCTCCTTTGCCTGCTGGCAATGATATTTGTAAAGCGGCTGTTGCATGGACATTATCTGTTCCTCGCAAGTATGACTGGTGCTGTTTTTCATAATCTGGGGCAGATCGGTGTTGCGTTTTTACTGACTTCTGTTCCCGCCGTGCTGGTCTATCTGCCGTTTTTACTGTTAAGCGGTCTGGTGACCGGTCTGTTCATCGGTCTCTGTGCCCGTTTTACGCTTCGTTTCCTTCCGTAAGATCCACAGGAAGCTCCGACAGCATCTGTGTTACGGTCTTATGCGTAATAGGATGACGGAAATTCGGTGCCAGCTCACTTAAAGGCTTCAGTACAAAATAACGATTCTCCATATCGATATGTGGGATCACCAGATCCTCGGAAGCATACACCAGATCATCATAGAAGATAATATCCAGATCCAGTGTCCGGGGGCCCCAGTGAATCTTGCGTTCTCTTCCTTCCATCTGCTCAATACGATGCAGCTCCTGTAATAATTCTTCCGGTGCAAGCAACGTTCGGATCTCAAACATTCCATTTACGAAATTATCCTGCTCTACGACGCCATAAGGCAGTGTCTCCAACAGCTCCGACACCTTTTCCACTCTGATGTCTTTGTTCTTCTGAAGCTGTCCCAAAGCCTGCGCGATATGCTCTCTGCTGTCTCCCATATTGGAACCCACGGCAATATAGGCTTCATGCCATTCCCTGTGAATTGCCACAGATACACTGCCAAAGGGTAACGGAATCGGAGCCTCAGGCTTGCGGATCTCCAGATCCAGTCCCTGTACCAGCGGAAAATGCTGTAATACTTCGTAAGCAGTCCGCTCCGCCACCGTTTCGATCAGTTGAAACGTATGCTGCTGCATGAACTCCGTGATAAACTGACAGACCTCTCCGTAATTGGTGGAGAGACTTAAGTCATCCGCCAGTCCTGCCGGACGGGTATTCGTATATAACGTGGCATTCACATAAAAATGCTGTCCTTTTTCATTTTCTTCCGGATATACGCCGTGATGCGCGTATACTTCCAATTCTTCGATACGGATCTGGTCCTCATAAGTGCCTTTTTTCATTTGCCGACTCCGCCTTTCCCAACGCTTCTTCGCAAAATATCAGTTGCTGCTGTTTAAAATGGCTTCACACATTTTAATGGTGCGGACATTTTCCTTCACATCATGCACACGGACGAACATGCATCCCTTCTGCACACCGAACATGGTGGTCACAAGCGTCCCCTCTACTCTCTCTGTCACCGGCAGATCCAGTGTCAGTCCGATCACGGATTTGCGGCTACATCCTAAAAGCAACGGATAACCGAACATATTCAGTTCTTCCAGACAGTTGATGATCTCCAGATTGTTCTCATAGGTCTTACCGAAGCCCACCCCGGGGTCTAAGATGATCTTCTCATCCGCGATGCCTGCCGCTTCCGCCAAATGGATCGTGTCCGCCAGATCCGCTGCCACATCCTGCATGAAATCACGATAATCCGCCTCTTTACGGTTATGCATCAGACAGCAGGGCAGACCGCTCTTCGCAATGACCTCTGCCATACGGTTATCATATTTCAGTCCCCAGATATCGTTGATGAGGTCCGCTCCTGCAAGGATTCCCGCCTCTGCCACACCGCTTTTGTAGGTGTCCAGGGAAATGGGAATGTCAAAATTTGCCTTCACCGCCTCGATCATGGGTACGACTCTGGCAATCTCCTCTTCATCGGATAACAGGGTATAACCCGCTCTGGTGGATTCTCCGCCGATATCCACAATATCCATCCCCTCAGCGATCATTTCTTCCACATGCTTCAATGCCCGGTCTCTGTCATTCCACTTTCCTCCGTCAGAAAAAGAATCCGGGGTCACATTCAGGATTCCCATTACATAAGTATGTCCCTTCGTCTGAAACTCTCTGTTGCCAATCTTCATTTGTCTTCTCCCTCTCAGTACTTAATGGTCAGGTTCTTCTTGCCGTCTTTCCAGTTGCAATCCTTCTCCGCATCGCACGCAAAGCAGGCACGGCTTGCCTTATCCGCCCGATACAGGATGCCATTTAGATTCTTCTCCTTCGCCGCCTCAGGATCCCGGTGTCTGGAGATTGCCGTTACAATAACACCCGTTTCTTCATCGTTGAATCCACACGCCTTCAGAATCTCCGGTGCGATCCGTGCACTGGCCTGCTCATGCGGAATGCCATTCTCGTACTGTTCATGTTTCCCACAATCGTGGAGCAGTGCCGCCGCATAGATCCATTCCCGGTTGATCTTAAGCCCTTCCTCCAGCGCTATGATCGTACCGATCCTGGCTACATCCAGAAAATGCACCATACTATGACGGCAGAAGCGTCTGTCTGCTTCTGCCGCATTGTTTCGTCCTAAATGGTATAAAAACAAATCATGATTTAATATTTTATCAATTCTATCCATCGGAGTCTCCATCATTTCATCCCAGTCGCTTAGTAGCTTTCTTCCGCATCCGTAATCTCTACCGGTTCACCAGCTGTAAAAATCTGTCCTGCAATTCCTTATTCTCCGCAAAGACTCCCCTTGTCACCATGGTAACGGTCTGACTGCCGGGCTTTTTGATCCCGCGCATGGTCATGCACATATGCTCCGCTTCCAACATTACCATAACTCCCTGAGGCGCCAGATATTTCATGATATCATCGGCGATCTGTGCCGTCATGCGCTCCTGGATCTGTAATCTTCTGGCATATACCTCCACAGTCCTGGCAAGCTTACTCAGACCCACAACCTTGCCATCGGGGATATACGCAACATGAGCTTTGCCGTAAAAAGGCATCAGATGATGCTCACACATAGAATAGAAGGTAATATCCTTCTCCAGTACCATCTCGTTATTGTCTACGGAGAAGACCTTCGACAGATGTTCTCCCGCATCCTGATCCATACCATCGCAGATTTCTTCATACATCCTGCCGATCCGCTCCGGTGTCTCCTTCAGTCCCTCTCTATCGGTATCCTCCCCGATTCCTTCCAGTAAAAGCTTTATTGCTTCCTGTACTTTCTTCTGATCTACCATTTTCACCGCTTCGCTTTCCGTTTATTCCCTGCTGTCTGTCTCTTCTCCATGAGCTTCAGGATTCTTCCCAGATAAGAGAGAGAACCGAAGCACAATATCACATCATCCCGTCCTGCCAGCAGGTGACTAAGCTCCACTGCCTCTTCCAAGCTGTCCACCGCCGTCACATTAGGGTGTACCTTTGCCACCTCTGTTGCCAGATCATAGGCATGCATGGCTCTGGGATTGTTCGGAGGTGTCACCGTGAGAATCTGATCCGCATACTTCTCCGTCAGTGCGATCACGCGGTCCACTTCCTTATCCTTTAACATTCCCATTATATAGCTAATTCTTTTATTTGTAAAATAGAATTCTATGGAATCCGCAAGTTTTGCGGCTGCATCCTCGTTATGTGCGCCGTCTACTATAAATAACGGGTGTTCTTCCAGTATTTGCAGTCGCCCGTTCCAGACAGTCTCCCTCAGGCCTTTTCGAATGGCAGTCTCTTTGATCTCGTAACCGCATTTTTCCAGAGCCTGCACCGCTTCCAGCGCCAACACAGCATTTGCCACCTGGAATTTCCCCGCAAGGGTGATCTCCAGCTTTTTATAATTTCCATAATCGAAGGTCTGCTTTTTCAGTCCGTATTTCACATGTTTTGCATTTGCTACATCTGCGATGGTCAGCATGCAGCCGAGTTCTGCCGCTGTCTGCTCCACAACCTTCTGTGCCGCTTCTTTTTGCCGCATGGAGACCACCTGACATCCCGGCTTACAGATTCCTGTCTTGTGTGCTGCGATCTCCTCCAGACTGTTCCCTAAGAATTTCATATGATCCATACCGATGGAAGCCAGTACTGCCACCTGCGTGGTAGTGATCAGATTGGTAGCATCTTCCCTGCCGCCCATACCGGTCTCCAGTACGACGATATCACACTGTTTTTCCCGGAAATACCAAAAGGCCAATGCCGTCTCAATCTCAAAAGGCGTCGGATGATGGAAGCCGTCACTTACCATAGCATCACAATGCTTTTTTATGATCTCCAGTCCTTCACACAGATCCTTATGCGTGATCTTCTGCTTTCCGATCTGTATTTTTTCACAATATTCAATAATAACAGGTGATATATATTTACCGACGCGGTATCCGGCTGCCTGTAAGATGCCGGAAATATAAGCAAGTGTGGATCCTTTTCCGTTGGTTCCCGCAATATGCACAAATTTTAATTCATCCTGCGGATTTCCCAGTCTCCTGCACAGTTCCCGGATGCTGTCCAGCCCCGGAACGATGCCGTAAGTTCCCACTTTTTCCATATATTTCATTGCTTCCTGATAGTTCATAGCAATCTCTCCCGTATCATACGCTGAAAATTTCATATACTATGTCCATGAAAATGACAAAATCCATCGCAAACTCTTTTAAAACCTTCGGCAGGAGCTTTCTCCTGTGTGGACTGTGTGGCTGGTGCATGGAGATCCTGTTCACGGCGCTGCACTCCCTTCGGCGCAGGGATCTGCGTCTTACCGGTAATACTTCCCTGTGGATGTTCCCGATCTACGGCTCCGCCTGCCTGCTTGCACCCTTCAAACGGCTATTTGAGCACCTGCACATCAGTCGTCCCGGGCGCGGGCTGTTCTATATGGCAATGATCTTCACCGTGGAATATCTCAGTGGGCGCTTATTGTGGAAGCATGATCTCTGCCCCTGGGATTACGGCAAAAGCCGTTTCCACATCCACCGGATCATCCGGCTGGACTATGCTCCCTGGTGGTTCCTGGCTGGACTGTTTTTTGAAAAGATCCTGCCCTGAGCCTTTTTACAGCATTACTATTACTGCATTGCTTCCGCCAGCATCCGTTCCTCATGAGCCTTTTTGTCCCGCACCATCTTCTTCATAAGGAAATGATAAGCGATCCAGAGGAAAATACCTGCGGTCAGCCATGCTGAGGCATTGGCAAAGCACACACCCACATAACTCATCAGATGCGCTGCCGCAAAAGCCACGATACTACGGCTCAACAGTTCCACCACTCCGCCCATCATGGGCATGAAGCCGAAGCCACAGCCCTGCAGCGCATTTCGGAAGATAAATATCATTCCCAGCGGAATGAAGAACATGCCACAGATCGTAATATACGTTCTGGCGTAGCCGCATACCATCTCAACCTGTTCGGAGATGAACAGCGGTACAATATAAGGAAGCGCTATATATACCAGTCCGTAGACAAGCACCGCATAGACACCGGACATGATATTGGCAGCTTTCACGCCCTTCCGGATACGGTCCAGATCATTGATGCCGCGGTTCTGCGCACAGTAAGTTGCCATAGTCACACCCATTGCGGCAAAGGGCTGTGTCACCAGCTGCTCCACCTTGCAGGAGACAGAATAAGATGCCACCACGGTAGAACCCAGCAGATTCAGTGCCGCCTGTACCAGAATAGTGCCGATAGCAGTAATGGAAAACTGCAGTGCCATGGGAATTCCCACGGTCAACTGGTTTTTCACACACTGACTTTCCAGTCTGCAATGCTCCGGACGGATATGCAGTGTAGGTACGCTCTTAATAATATAAATCAGACACAGTACACCGGATAATCCCTGAGAAATGATAGTAGCATAAGCTGCACCGCCCACTCCCATATGACCGTAAACGATCAGTACATAGTCCAGGACAATATTCGTCACCGAAGCGATCACCAGCAATACTAACGGCACCACACTGTTGCCGATGGCACGCAGGATACTGGACAGCAGGTTATACAATACATTGCAGGCAATTCCCGCACAGATGATCATAATGTATTCCTTCGTCATATCGAAAATATCTTCCGGAGTATTCATCACCCGAAGCAGGCTGTCCATGCCTGCCATACTGACTGCTGTCATCACGATCGTCACGATCACCGACAGGATGGCTGCGCTTCCGATACTTTTGCGCATACCCTCCCGGTCCCCGGCTCCGAAGCGTTGTGCCGTCAGCACGGTAAATCCGGTGGTCAGTCCCTGGGTAAATCCGAGGATCAGGAAGCTTACCGACCCGGTGGCTCCTACTGCCGCCAATGCATCTACACCTACGAACCGACCCACGATAATGGTATCCACCATACTGTATAACTGTTGGAAAATATTACCTATGATAATAGGAATGATAAATTTCGTAATCAGCTTAGAAGGACTGCCCTTCGTCATATCAAGTTCCATAAATCTCTTCTCCCGAAAAAACAGGACCCCGGAAGGTCCCGTCTCTTATACACATGTATACTTGTTTCTCAATATTACTGTATATCGTCAATATCCCCGAGCTCTCCGGAACCGATATCCAGCATGTTCACGGTTCTGCGCTTCAATCTGGCTTCCTCTGACTCCTTCAAAATAAATTCCTTGATTGCTTTGGAGTTACGGATATGCTCGATCAACAGTTGGGGATGAGTAGTATCACCGGTATAACAGACAATGGTACCAAGTCCTGCCATTCTCTCCCAGATACTTGCCGTATGCTCCACATCCTGTACCTTGTACATATAGCAGTCATTCTCCACCTTGGTGAACACACCCGTATCCACAGTGATCATATCCTCTTTGATCACATACTTGGTAAAAGTAAAAGGTAATCCTAAAAATAACCAGCGCTTCTTTTCCACAAATTCTACTGACATAGTGCCCTCCTTTTATTGCTTGGTCTAATGTCCCACAGTCATCTGTAACGTACAGTGGAACCGGCTTTTACACGATCCGCTTCCTCGGTATAGTTCTCTTTGCCTCATTATATGATATACTATCCGGGAATGCAAAACCTTTCTGTCATAGTCATACAAATTTTATATATTTTTTCACTTTTTCCTGCTTGATTCTACCCTTCAGAAATGCTATTATATTACAAATGCAAAAATACAGGAGGATAAACAATGACCGCAAAAGAATGTATCACAGGCCGCAGAAGTATCCGTCAGTATACGGATCAGCCGGTATCTCATGAGCTTCTGGCTCAGATCGTAGAGACAGCTTCTTATGCTCCCAGCTGGAAGCATACGCAAATCGTTCGTTATATCGCTGTGGAAGGCGAAAAGAAAGCGAAACTGGCAGCATGTACTTCCTCCTTCCCGGGTAATGGCAAGATCATGGAGAACGCTCCCATGGTCGTTGCAGTAACCGTGATAAAGGGCAGAAGCGGTTTCGAGAGAGACGGCTCCTTCACTACCGCCAGAGGCGATGCATGGCAGATGTTCGATGCCGGTGTTGCCAGCGAAGCCTTTTGCCTGGCTGCTTACGAGCAGGGCCTTGGCACCGTGATCATGGGTATTTTCGATCAGCAGGAAGCTGCTGATCTCCTTGAGATTCCTGAAAATCAGGACCTGATCGCACTGATCCCCATCGGTTATCCCGCAGAAGCACCCGTTGCTCCCAAACGGAAACCCGTATCGGATCTGTTATCTTATCAAAAGTAATTTTAAAGTCGAAGAGTTTTTCCTCTTCGACTTTTTTCTGGTCAGGGTATGAGCTGTCCGCTTCCTGCGGGCTCCGTTTCTACCCGCATCATAAGAAAAGCGCTGTATTCTTATGATGTCGCATACACAAGTGAGCACGGATTCTCCTATTCCGTACGGTCGCTGTGTCGAAAATAGCAGCGCAGAAATGAGGAAATGAAAAAATGAGACACTTGATGAACCCACTTGACTTCTCTGTTGAGGAACTGGACAAGCTGTTCGCTCTGGCAGACGACATTGAGAAGGATCCCGCCAAATACGCCCACAAATGCGACGGCAAGATCCTCGCCACCTGCTTCTACGAGCCCAGCACCCGCACACGTTTAAGCTTTGAATCCGCCATGACACGTTTAGGCGGCAGAGTCATCGGCTTCTCCGACGCGGCTTCCTCTTCTGCTTCTAAAGGAGAAAGTGTATCCGATACCATCCGCATCATCTCCTGCTATGCGGACATCTGCGCTATGCGCCATCCCAAGGAAGGCGCTCCCATGGTAGCCGCAGAGAAATCCCTGATCCCCGTGATCAATGCCGGTGACGGTGGACATCAGCATCCCACCCAGACCCTGACCGACCTGCAGACCATCCGCAGCCTCCACGGCGATCTGAATAATTTTACCATCGGTCTGTGCGGTGACCTGAAATTCGGCCGCACCGTACACTCCCTGATCAACGCACTGGTGCGCTATGAAGGCATCAAATTCATCTTCATCTCTCCCGAAGAACTGAAGATCCCCGACTATGTCACCGACATGCTCCGTGAGAAAGGCATTCCTTACGAGGAAGTCATCCGTCTCGAAGATGTGATGCCGGAGTTGGATCTCTTATACATGACCCGTGTGCAGAAGGAACGTTTCTTCAACGAAGAGGATTACGTCCGCCTGAAAGATTTCTATGTATTGACCCCGGAAAAAATGGAACTGGCGAAGCCCGACATGCTGGTGCTGCATCCCCTTCCCAGAGTCAATGAGATCTCCGTGGAGATCGATGACGATCCCAGAGCCGCCTATTTCAAACAGGCACAGTTCGGTGTCTACGTCCGTATGGCCCTGATCCTGACTTTGCTGGGTCTGGCATAATTTTCCGGCATCTGACCGCAAAATTATCTTATAAATTCGTATATTAAAGTTAACATACGCAGCACTCTGTGCCTGCAGAATGGAGATTACTATGTTAAATGTAGGAAAAATCGAAGAGGGCTTCGTCCTCGATCATATCAAAGCCGGAAAAAGTCTCTCGATCTATGAGCACCTTCAGCTGGATAAGTTAGACTGCACCGTTGCTATCATCAAAAACGCCCGCAGCGGAAAAATGGGCAAAAAGGACATTCTGAAAGTAGAATGTGATATCGATATGCTGGATCTGGATGTACTGGCATTCATCGACCACAACATCACCGTCAACGTCATCAAAAACGGTGAGATCGTAGAGAAGAAGGAACTGGTACTTCCCAAACAGATCAAAAACGTCATCAAATGCCGCAACCCCAGATGCATCACTTCCATCGAGCAGGGACTGCCCCACGTATTTGTCCTCTCCGATGAGAAAAAAGAGATCTACCGCTGCAAATATTGCGAAGAGAAATACAGCGAAAGCTAAGAACCTTATACAACAAATGCCCTATCAGCAGCCGCTGGTGGGGCATATTTACAATACCTATTCCGCATCATCCTCTGTTTTCTTTTCACTATCTTCCTGCTTCTGCATATACATTATTTCTAACCTTACCTGAATTGGCAGTAATAGCAGAAAACCAATTAATCCATATAAAATTCCATTTAACGCAATTGAAATGGAAATACTTAATCCTGTAAAAAGAAGTGTTCCTTCCCCCATAGGTTGAATTGCCATAAAGCTAATACAGCTTTCGAGGAATCCCATTCCCAAAAATGTGATTTTCGCAAGCTTTATCGCTGATTTTGCCTGAAACAATTGTTTTATTGATACTGATTTCTTTTTTCCAAAAATAATCCGAAAGGAATCAAAAAAGGGTAATCCCAAATTTGTCCCCAGCAAAAATAGAGCAGTAGCCAGAAACATACTCAAGAATGTAGGCATATCCACAAAAAGCATATTCATATCGATTCCCATATTGGTAATTACAGAATATAAAACAACGAATAAAAAAATTATCACAGTTATCCCAAAAGCCAATAATGAACTTCGGCTTTTCTTTTTGCTATTTTCTGTTTCCTGTAAAAGATTCATCATATTGACTTCAGCTTTTTCAGTGTAACCGTTTTCCAACAAATGTTCACCTGACAGGAACTCATTAATACTAATTTTCAGGATGTGGCATAACGGAACAATCAATGCCAGCTCCGGCATTCCTTTGCCACATTCCCATTTGGATATTGTTTTGTTACTGACACCAATCGCATCCGCCAATTGTTGTTGCGTCATCCCCTGCTCTTTTCTTAATGTAGAAATGAATACCCCAATCTTTTCCTGGTCCATTGCTGTTCCTCCCGTAAAACTATAAAAATACGATTTTCATGACTATATTTTACAATTTTATTGCTATGAGGACAACTTTTCCTTCGTAGACCCCAGTCTATCTATCGTAGATTTTCATTGTATATAACTTCTTTCTGCGTATTTCAACAATCTTATCTACACATTATCTGCGACATAAAATGTGGGAGCCAACATATTTTTCCACTCTGTTAACGTAATATTTGCTTTTGCAATTTCCGCTGCTTCCAATAATCCTTGCATGGTTTCATCAAAAAAGTTACTCATAATTTTTCCTCCATAGTCTATTGCGTTCCTCTTTTTTTTACTTAGTCTCATTCAGTATCAAATCTCGTTCAATTCCCTTTCCATTCATCATCAATCATGATTCCACTGACAAAGCACTTTTCTAAAATCCATCATTTACATTTCCATAACGCCATAGGATGATTCTGCAATCGCTCAACAATCTCTGTATTCTCAAAAAGTAACTCCGGTTTATATTCCTTTGCCATAAACCTTTCCATATAATCCATTTCTGCTTCTGTCGGTTTCATAAGCGATGCTATGTACTCCTTCGCCTGATGTTTCTTCCCTTCAAGATTGAACTTATCTCTCACAGCCAAAACGGGGAACAAATCAGATTTTATTTTTGAGAAGGCAATGCTATCTATAGCAGATGTATCAAAATTTTTGTTAACTTTATTTGCTGAAATCGTCGCGTAGAAAATGATGCATTTCCTAAACATATTCTCCGCATCCGAAAATAATTTCATATCAGCCATATTGCAAAAGTCATACAAATCTCTTGCAGCAGCTCTGCTTATCAGAGCATTGGTTTTTGCCGCAAAAATCTCCATAGCTGCAACCGTTCTGACCTTTATCGGCTCTCCGAAAGCGTCCGTCACAACTAATCTGTCTTCTGAGGAAAACACGTGCGTTCTCAAAGAATAATTAATCTCAATTTTGATCATATCCCTGTTGCCGGCGGCATTCACGTAGTTATAATGGAATGCGTCCAGACTGTGGCTAAATCTTGAAGTTTCGGAAAGAGAATATCCTTGCTCTGACATATATTTCTTCAGGATTTCAGTCAATCGTACTCTTTCGTCTATTGTCTCTTCTCTGGTCAGATTCGGGACAAAATCCAGATCTATATCAACAGACAATCTTGGAAGATTAAAAACTGTTAGATTTATTGCCGTTCCCCCTTTAAGCATCAGGTGTTCGTACATATATTCGTGCGTATTCAGAAATTCAAGAATTGTTCTCAAACGAAGAACCTTCTCAAAAGTATCGCGGTTAAATCCATATTCATGGGCTTTTACATCAAGCTCTCTTCTGTTATATTGTAGCATTTTCTATCTCTCCGTTCTTCATTTGTTTAATATTCTTTGGGTATACCAATTTCCATTCACCTGAATATCCGGGTTCACTTATACCGTTTGTCAGATATCTCTTTGAATTTCCACTCCTGTCTTTACATATCTTTATAAAAGCATCACTTACGCCCAGCTCCTTCTGGTATTCGCTAAGAATAAAACCCATCTTCTGATATAAAAAGGCACTGTCATATCCAGCCAGATAAGCTAACATTTTAGTCTCATCAATACTGTTCACAGATACTACACATGAAATTACCTCTTCCAGTCCGGCGATGAGATTAAGATCCTTTATAGAATCTGCTATCGTTCGCTCCTTATCTGTAACCCTCACGCCACCACTAAACTCCGGACAAACTATACCTTCTTTTATCGGCTCTTTGATATAACGATATGTGTATCCATCAAATTCAAAATCATGAAAACGTGTCTCAGAGCCAACATAAACCTCATAGAAGACCTGATCGACAATTCCATAATACTCAAAGGCAGTATGGTGGGATACATAAGAAGATGGTGTGATAGCACTGGCAATCTGAAATTTGTTTGCTACCGGTCCTCCATTTTCCCCGCTGACACACGTGTATAATTTGTTTCGAATTTTTAATACCATATTCTCTTTCAAAAGTTTTTCCAATGCCGCTCGTGCTGTCCGTTCACTTGAATATAGGGCATTTACTTCTTTCATGGAAAAAACCGGGTATTGTAGCAATTCATAATACAGATTCATATTCTCACTCCATATAGTTAGTATTTTGTCTGATTTTACTATTTTTTATGTCATATTTATACGTATTATTAACATATCAATGTAAAGCATCTTTGTCAAGTTTAATATGTGTATCTTTTTACTATATTATAGAGTAATATTGTACTCATACTAAACTTATGATATTATTACCGTCAGCCTCACCCGTTGGTATGTCTCTCAACAAAACTATACCTTTTTGTTTCACCTGTTTTTCATAAAAAAATTCGTCTCATAAATTTAATTTCTGCCCGGTAATTACGCAGGAATCTCTGCAAAATTGACAACCGATATCAGCCTACGCTGACAATAGATTTTTATAAGAAATGTTTACGGAAGAAGTATATCCTATATCTTCTGTTTTGGCAAGAAAAAACTCACCTGCATGTTACCACACAGGCGAGTTCGTTTTGATCCTTATTAACTATTCATCAGTTACATTATCTCTGTACACGTCCGGAAGCGTCGCCGCCAGCCAGGGTCTCAACTTCTTTTCTGGATACCAGGTTGAAGTCGCCGGGGATGGTGTGCTTCAGAGCGGATGCAGCTACGCCGTACTCAAGAGCATCCTTGAAGTTCTTGCCATCCAGCATACCGCAGATCACGCCGCCTGCGAAGGAGTCGCCGCCGCCTACACGGTCAACGATGGGATGGATGCTGTACTCTTTGGAGTGATAGAACTCCTTGGTATCTCTGGAGTAGATGCAAGCAGACCAGCCGTTATCGGAAGCGGAATGGCTTACACGCAGAGAGGATACGCAGTACTCGAAGTTGAACTTGTCAACCATCTGCTCGAAGATGGACTTGTAACCAGCCAGCTCCAGCTCACCGCTGGTAACATCGGTATCGCCGGGCTTGAAGCCAAGTACCAGCTCAGCATCTTCTTCGTTACCGATACATACATCAACGTACTTCATCAGGTTAGTCATAACCTTCTGAGCCTTCTCGGAGCTCCACAGCTTCTTACGGAAGTTCAGGTCTACGGATACCTTTACGCCATGCTTCTTAGCAGCGATCAGAGCCTTCTCGGTCAGCTCTGCAGCAGCGTCGGATACAGCGGGGGTAATACCGGTGAAGTGGAACCAGTCAGCGCCTTCGAAGATCTCATCAAAGTTGAAATCAGCCTCGGTTGCGGTGGAGATAGAGGAATGTGCTCTATCGTATACAACCTTGGAAGGTCTCATGGAAGAACCGCTCTCCAGGTAGTAGATACCCAGTCTCTCACCGCATCTTGCGATGTGCTTGGTCTCTACGTTGTACTTTCTCAGAGCTGCTACTGCGCACTCACCAATCTCGTTGTCGGGAACTGCGGTAACGAACTCAGCATCATGACCGTAGTTAGCCAGAGATACAGCTACGTTAGCTTCACCGCCGCCGTAGTTGATATCGAACTCGTCTGCCTGGATAAATTTCTCGTTGTTGGGGGTGGACAGTCTCAGCATGATCTCACCCATGGTAATTACTTTTGCCATTTTGGTATATTCCTTTCTCACATTTAATTAACTTTGTTTTAAACATCTTCACAGTCTTAATCCCATCCAAAAACAGGATTCGCCGACTGCGTGTTTTAGCCACGGACTCTAACCGACCGTCGGTACTTAGATGCTGTATTTTAGCATCTTATGTACCGCTACGGGAGGGCCGAAGCGGAAGCGGGTCCGTGACTGAAATATGCAGTCGACGGAGCCGTCCGGGTTTCGGAATCCTATTCTTATTTCTGTACCAGATGAACTGCGAATCCGCCGATCTCTTCCTTCAGGTAGATAGCCTTCAGGTTGCCCTTGGCATCTCTCTTAGCGGACTCTTCATTGAACTCAACACCCAGAACAGTGCTCAGGTAGTTGACAGCTCTCTCGATGTAGTTGGTCTTAACAGCGATGTGGCCGTTCTTGCCCAGGTAAGGAGTCTTCATAACTTCCAGAGCAGAGCCTGCGAATACGGAGCTGTTGCCAACCTTAGCGGGCATACCGAAGATGAATGCGAAACGGTTTGCAGCCTTAACAGCCTCTTCCTCGTTCTCTGCATTAACACCAACATGAGCCAGTTCGAAGCCCAGCATGGTCTGTACTGCTTCTCTGGTCAGCTGCTCGATCTTGTCCCACTCACCGGCGTTGATCAGGTCACCGGGAACCATCCAGGAACCACCGCAGGCGATGATCTTGGGGAAGTCAAGGTAAGAAGTCAGGTTCTTAGCGTTTACACCGCCGGTAGGCATGAACTTCATGTTTACATAAGGAGCCGCCATAGCCTTGATTTTAGCCAGACCGCCGGACTGCTCAGCGGGGAAGAACTTAACTACATCCAGGCCAAGCTCGATAGCCTGCTCGATGTCGCTGGGGCTGGAAGTACCGGGAGTGATAGGAATGTTCTTCTCTACACAATACTTAACGGTTCTGGGATTTAAGCCGGGGCTTACGATGAACTTAGCGCCTGCTGCTACTGCTGCGTCAACCTGCTCTGCGTTCAGAACGGTACCTGCACCAACACACATGCTGGGGAAGTTGTCGGTCATGATCTTGATAGCTTCTGCTGCAGCAGCAGTACGGAAGGTAACCTCTGCACAGGGAAGTCCACCTGCGCAAAGTGCCTTTGCCAGAGGAAGTGCATCTGCTGCGTTGTCAATTTTTACAACCGGTACGATACCGATTTTGCTGATTTGCTCTAATACTGCGTTCATAAATAACACCTTTCTGTCTTATAGACTAATAGTTATGTGAAAAATCTTCGCAGGAGATCCTGCCGAAAATATTTCTGCAAAATTAAGCCAGTACTTTTATACCAGTACTTCCTTCACTGCCTCAGCGATCTTGTCGCACTTGCAGTTTGCGAAGAAATACTCCTTAAACTTGTCACCGGATAAAGCACCCTTTACCAGTTCACGATCCAGATTCTTCAGGATAGTAACCATATCGGTATGAGTTACTTCCTTTACCTGATCCAGGATCTTCTTGTTGCGCTGCTCGGGAACCACTCTCTCAGGGGGATATCCACCACCGCCGGGAGCACAGAACAGTTTTTCAAAGGTATACTGTAAATTCAGTTCACCGCCCCAGCCGAAGTTCTCAGCAAAAGGAAGTGCTACACAGTTACCGTCGTTTACCTGAGAGAACAGGTAAGCATCCAGAGGGGACTCAATATGTCCGCACAGAACCTTGGGGAAGGAATTGCATGCAAGCATGGCACCTTCGCCGGTTCCGCATCCGGTGATCACGAAATCCGCTGCACCGGAGTTCAAAAGAACTGCTGCCAGAATACCGTTCTGTACGTAGGTCAGGGAATTGGGATCCTCTGCGCCGCACATACCATAGTTGAATACTTCATGACCCATGGGCTCTACTACTTTTTTAAGAGTAGCACAGATCATTTCATTCTTGGCAGCCTGACTGTTTTCATTGATCAAAGCTATCTTCATGAGATACTCCTTTTCCAAACGCCACAACAGTCAGCCGCCGAAATTCTTCTGCGACTGACCTGGTGTGGGTAATTTATTTTGTTTTCCTTTTGCGCCGGTTCTACTGGGGCTGTTTGCCGATGTAAGCAAGGATACCGCCATCTACATAGAGGATGTGTCCGTTGACTGCATTGGATGCCTCAGAAGCAAGGAATACAGCGGGACCGGTCAGCTCTTCGGGCTTTAACCATCTGTTAGCAGGGGTCTTAGCGCAGATGAACTGGTCGAAAGGATGTCTGCTGCCATCGGGCTGAATCTCACGAAGAGGAGCCGTCTGAGGAGTCTCGATGTAACCGGGTCCAAGGCCGTTACACTGAATGTTGTACTGGCCGTACTCGGAGCAGATGTTCTTGGTCAGCATCTTTAAGCCGCCCTTAGCTGCTGCGTATGCAGATACGGTCTCACGACCCAGCTCGGACATCATGGAACAGATGTTGATGATCTTACCATGACCCTTCTTGATCATTGCAGGGATAACTGCTTTAGATACGATGAAAGGTGCATTCAGGTCTACGTCGATTACCTGACGGAACTGATCTGCAGTCATCTCGGTCATGGGGATTCTCTTGATGATGCCTGCGTTGTTAACCAGGATATCGATGGTGCCTACTTCCTTCTCGATCTGAGCTACCATAGCATTAACTGCTTCTTCGTTGGTAACGTCACATACATAGCCGTGAGCCTTGATGCCTTTCTCAGCGTATGTAGCGATTCCCTTGTCTACCAGCTCCTGCTTGATATCGTTGAAGCAGATGGTAGCACCGCACTCAGCGTATGCGGAAGCGATAGCGAAACCAATACCGTAAGATGCGCCGGTAACCAGTGCAACCTTACCTTCCAGTGAGAAATTAGTGAATTCAGACATTGTTTTTTCTCCTTTTCTTTATAAAAGCTCTTTTTTAGTTACATTTTCAAAAAATCTTATTTCAGATCTCTGTTGTCGACACCGTCCATGTCGTCGAAGTCCTGATTCTCGCCGACCATACCCCAGATAAAGGTGTATGCTCTGGAACCGCATCCGGAATGGATGGACCAGCTGGGGGAGATCACTGCCTCTTCATTACGCATTACGATATGACGGGTCTCATCGGGCTCACCCATATAGTGCATAACAAATGCATCCTCCGGCATATCGAAATACAGATATACTTCCATACGTCTGTCATGTGTATGACAGGGCATGGTGTTCCATACACTGCCGGGCTCTAACTTTGTCATACCCATCTCCAGCTGACAGCTCTCTACCTGTCCGGGAAGGATATATTTGCAGATAACTCTGTGGTTGGCATCCTCCAGAGTACCCAGCTCTACTTTATTCTCATCCTTTACAATGACTACACCATCTTCAGGAGTACCTTCCGGCTTGATCAGCACGGTCGGATAAGTCTTATGTGCAGGAGCGGAATTCAGATAAAATTTAGCGGGCTGCTTCTCATCTTCGCTGGCGAAAATGATCTCTTTGGAGCCCATTCCAATGTACATAGCTTCCTTGTAGCCTACCTTGTACACTTTGCCATCAACGGTAATCATACCTGCTCCGCCGATATTGATCACACCCAGCTCTCTTCTCTGGCAGAAATACTCTGCACGGAGTTCATCTCCGGCGGTCAGAGTGATAGGGCTTACAGGTACTGCTGCTCCTGTAATGATTCTGTCGATGTGGCTGTATACCAGCTTGATCTCGCCGGGTACGAACAGATTCTGGATCAGAAACTCTTCTCTCAGACGCTCTGTGGTATAATGCTTCACATCTCTTGGTGATACTGCTGTTCTAAGTTCCACCTTACGCCTCTCTTTCCTCAACGGACGACCTTCGAGCCGTCATTGAATGATACCTTTTTATGAAAGCACTTACATTATAGCATATCATTGTAAGCATTTCCAACCTTTTTTTACTTTTTTCTAAAAAAAAGAAGGGATCATGCAAGTGCTTTCTCTCTTTGCATGATCCCAGTATACTAGAAAAGATTCTCAAAGTCTTTTCATATTTTAAATAAAACATTGCAAATTTTGAACTTTTATCCTACCGTCAATGTGTTTTGGATATAGAGCAGTCCGCACAGCACATGAAAGCCGAATATTAAGAAGCATACATTGACCGCAACCCGCTGTCCCCTGCGCCCATCTTCGGTCTTCTCCAGTACCAGTAGATGCAGCATTGCAGCCACCCACACTAACATCATGCCACACATCATGGGCCATAAAAAGTCCGCATGACTTAACTTGCTTCCACCCTCTCCGAAAAGTGCCGCTTCCAGAAAACCGATGACATATCCGGTGATTGCCAGGATTCCCAGGTCGTCCTTTACGAAAAATGCTGCGTCAAACAGGATCACCAGAAGAGGAAATGCCATTCCCAAAGCCACAGACAGAATAATATTCTCGGAATACATGCTCCAGACTTCCATCCACTTCGTCACCATGAAGGAACCGTCTGCCCCGTAGCTTCCGCCCCAGAAAAAGTAGGCTAAGAACTGCAGCAATATGTAAAGCAGTGCCGGCAGCGCACACAGAAAAGTATACACACAGTGTCTGAAATATTCCGTCTTCCGTTCATCCTTACGCACGCAGAGCTTTAACAGCCGGTACAGCATGATCACACCCACTGCCGGTACGAACATCTCCGCGAATACCGGTTTGGACATGGCCGTCAGGAACAGAACTCCTGCCAGCACGCCGTAATATTTTTTCAGACTTCTCTCCACCGGGAAAAAGACGCCCCGGTATGCCGGATCCTTCTGTGATCCCCAGATATCATAGACCAGGCAGAAGCATAACAGTCCGAAGCCCCTGACACTCATATGGGTCGGATTATGAATCGGATTCATGGAATAGATACCTAAGAAACGTCCGCCGGCATCCAGCCAGTAAAAATACAGTCCCTGTGCCACAGACAGACCGAAAGCGAGCATTGCGGCCTTCCAGGCTCCTGCCTTCTCACAGAACCGCTCCGTATATCTGCGGATCATCCAGTAGAGGACAAAATAGGCAAATAAGTGAAACGCACCGGTCACATATGCCGCCGATACCTCCAGCGGGATCCTCAGGATATGATTCAGTCCCAGCACACACAGATGCCACAGACAGTAAGGCACCGTCTTCCATCCCTGGAACCAGGTGCTACGGTTAAACATCGGCAGATACACATAAGTATGTCCGTTATAGTCCGACAACGTCTCCGGAAGTTCTTTTAACACGATCTGATAGATCAGCCAGGCGAGCAGAATCCCGAACAGGATCACCACCAGGTCTTCCCTGTCCGTTCCTTTTCTTTTTTCTGTCATATTTTGTTCCATTCTCTTGTCCTTCCTCATAAATACCTTGCGATTTTACTTTTTTTCCCGTATGATAAAATCATAAAAATCTTAAATAAAACCGTGCCACGCACGTAAGGAGTTTTTCATGCATCTTCCATCTAAAAAACATCTCGCAGGTGGTCTGATCCTCCTGCTTATAGCTGTAATTTTTGTCTGTTTCCCGCATCCGGCATCGGATCTGCATCTGCGGATCACCTTTGAAGAGTTTGACGGAGACGGCTGTTCCCTGTATTACACCACGGATACCGACGGTAATTTTTCACAGGAGAAATGTATCTCTTCCACGTTTGATCCCGATACCATGCAGGTGTCTTTCCTCTTAGACGCTTCCCTGGAGGGACATCTTACCGGACTTCGGCTCGACTTCCCGCACAGTGAGCAGCTGATCGGGATTAAGACCGTCACCGCAAGCAGTGCCGGTGTAATTCAGAAGGAATACAATCCCTGTCATTTCTTCGCACCGGAGAACATCGCCCTGAATCATAATGCGGATGTGACGCTGGTCCTTCCCAGGAACCGGGTCTATGTCTCCACAGGAGCTGACGATCCTTTTCTGATTCTGTCCGATGCACTGGTCGCCCAGATTGGCGCATGTTACAGCCACCAGGTTCTGTCCAGACTGTGTATCTGCCTGTTCGCCGCCTGTTGCCTGTTCTTCGCACGCCGGAAGCTGTCTGCCTAATCAGTATAGCATGCTGCTTTGCCTGTGCCAAGGTTCTTTTTAAACGTTGTCATCATAGGAGAAAGAAAGAATGGAAGAACTTACTTCCTGTAAAACAGCCATAGAGAATTGCAAGACCTCCGGGACTTTTGCCATTGCCCATTTATACAAAGAAGAAAAAGCCATGGACATGCATATCCATGACTGCTATGAGATCTATTATTCCATCTGCGGCGGCAAGCAGTTCCTCATCGACAATTGTTTCTATACGATTGCCCCCGGGGATCTCTTTATCATCAACCAGTATGAAAGTCACAAGCTGACCCAGATTGACAATTCCGTACATGAGAGAATCGTGTTGTCGGTGGCACCGGACTTCATGAAACAGATCTCCACAGGGAACACGGATTTGAGCTTCTGTTTCACCCACCGCAGTGCCCCTTTTTCCCATAAGCTGTCATTAAATAAGGAACAGCAAAAGCGATTCCTCTATTATATCAACAAAATCACCTCTGCGGAGGGCTTCGCCCATGATATTACGGAATATGCCGCTTTCATGGAACTGATGGTCATGCTCAACACTCTGTTCGTCAGGAACACAGAGCAGACCAGTGCCGGAGAAAATACTGCGGACGCCGCGGAATACAAGGGCAGCTCCTACCGCTATAACCATCAGGTGGACGATATTTTAAACTTCATCAACCAGAATATCTCCCAGCCCATTACCGTAGAACAGTTAGCCGGGCAGTTTTATTTAAGTGAATCCTATATCTGCCGGATCTTCAAATCTGCCACCGGCACCACGATCAACAAATACATCACCGCTCGCCGCATCAGTATTGCCAAAGCTGTATTGAACGAAAACGGTAATGTCATGGAGGCCTTCGAACGCAGTGGTTTCACAGATTACAGCAATTTCTTCAAAGCCTTCACCAAAGCCGTGGGCGTCTCCCCGAAAAAATACGCAAGCCTGAGTGTCAGTTAAGCTGCTGACTCTCAGGCTCTTTTTTACAACTCTTAATCATTCGGTCTCTGATAAAATCTTCCCGCCAGGTTCTCCGTGCGGATCATATTAACAAAAGCCTGGGGATCGGTCTTACGCACTGTATTCACAACCTTATTCACTTCATCCCGTCCTACCACGGAATACAGCACATCACATTCCTGTTTGGAATAACAGCCCTCTCCCTTGATCAGCGTGGCATCGTGATTCGTGATCTCTGCAATGGCTTCGTAGACATCCTCCGGTCGTTTGGTCACGATGATCAGTGTCTGCTTCTGATACCGCTTGTACAATACATGCAGTACCTGGGTGGAGGTGTACTGAAAAATAATGGAGTACAGCGCCTTGTCCCATCCGAACAGTGCTCCGGCGATCCCAAGGATCACCACATTTCCGGCGAAAATATAATTCCAGGAGTCAATGCCGTATTTCTCCGACAGGAAAATTGCGATAAAATCGGTGCCTCCGCTGGTGGCATTGGCAAACAGGCACAGACTGATGGCTAATGCATTGATCAGTCCTCCGAAGATGGAGATCAGCAGAATATCCTCCGTCACGGAAAATGACGGCACAATATCTGTCAGGATACCACTCACCACGATCATCAGGCAGGAATAGCCGGTAAATTTTTTCCCGATAAATTTGAAACTGATCACAGCCGGAATGGCATTCAGAATAAAATTGATCACAGAAAACGGAGGCTCCCAATGCCACAACAGTACACTGATCTCCTGGATCAGACGGGTCAGACCGTTGAATCCACCGGGGATCAGTCCTCCGGTGCGGACAAAGCTTTTTAAGTTCACAGCCATGATAAAAGATCCCGCCAGGATCAGGCAGGTACGCCGCAGGGTATCGCTGATGCTCTTCTTCGTCATACTAACCTCCATTCCGCAGACGATTCCTTCCGTCAGAGGAATCGTCTCTTACATCTTCCCAATCTCTTCTTTCACAGAATTTTCCTCAGTTTCGTCCAATGTCATTTGCGAAGGTTCATCTTCATCGCACTCTTTCCTCTTGCCGCCGCGCCTCTGACACAGCACGCATCCCAACAGGATCAGTACACTTCCCGCACTCACCAGAATACCGATATTCCGTCCTTCCGGTACATAGTGCATCTGTATCGTATGCTCTCCCGCTTCCAGATCAAATGCCATGAGGGCATCGCCAAACCGCTCAGGCTCTGCATTTTCTCCGTCGATCTGCACCGTCCAGCCCTCCTCATAAGGCACGGACAGGATCAGTCTGCCGGCTTCTTCCAGGCTTAAGGTTCCGGAAATATGGGTGCTGTCCATCTCTACATTTTCCAGATGTTCTTTTGACAGTATCTCCACTGCCTGTGCCAGCACTTCTTCATTCAGTACATAGGCTTCCGCAGATACCTTCTGCGTCTCATCCGCATCATCTCCATTGGTCAGGGTGACCCGCTCTCCCTTCTGCAGATATCCCAGATACAGAAGGGATCCATCCTTCAGATCCGCGTAAGTATGGGTTTCCAGCGTTCCTCCCAGCACCTGCACCTTTTTCGTCCCTGTGACATTGATCCTTGCATAATAATAGCCTGCCCGGTCCGCAGTAATACATACATTGTCCCCGCTAGCCTCACTGGTCGCCCGGTCCAGTAAGGGCTCTGCGATTTCCAGATCCTCTATCAACTGATTCTGCACTCTCACACCGGTACTGATCTCGTCCGTAACATTCCAGCCCGTGGGTGCCACATAACCAAAGGGCAGCGTATATTTACAATGATATAAATAAACATCTCCACTGTTATTCACAGTCTCATACAAACCGTTTTCGTATTTATCCGATTCGCCGAACATGTAATCCACATTCAGGAGTGCCGACACGAAAGCCGTCGCTCCGTCGAATCCATAGTAAACCTTACTATGACGCATGCCAAGCTTCTTATACAGATCCATGACCTGGGAATTCATGGTGGAGGAAAATACCGAAGCCGTAGGGTACCCGGTCAGGGTTCCGTCATTTTTTGTCTTGCGGGTAAACTTCTCGACACGGAAGAAGTCATCCCCCTCCTGTTCCTGCGCCAGAGCATACAACGCCTTATAATCCTCCTGGTCTTCCAGATAAGCGCTTCGTCCGGTAGTGCCCAGACTCGTATTAAATGTATTGATGCTCAGCTCCGCCACTACGCACGCCAGCACCAGAATCCCAAGCACCTGCCTCGTCAGTTCGCTCTTCCTCGTCCGGTACAGATACAGAATCACCCCGTAGATCGTAACGAACACCAGCGTCAGCACTTCAATACCCGTGTCGAAATCCTCGCTCTCCACGAATTTCTCACAGGCAAGTAAAAATACCACCGCCGCCAGATACCCATAGATGATCTGCCTGGGAGAAGTGCCCTCCACATTCCGGAAAGCATCATAGCACATGACAAGGATCAGAAAAATATAGAGAAAAGACTGTCTCGCCGGCAGGGAATCCGGATAATTCAGACCGTGCCACAAAAAATCCAGAACATTGGTTCCAAAGCTAAGCAGCAAAAATCCCGCCAGTGCCAGATTGCAGAACCGTTTTCTCACCGATATTTTTTCATTCAGTGCATACATGGGCACCAGTAAAAATACCGCCACACCACAGTAGATGTTCGGCCAGTGTTCCAGTCCTCTCTCCGTGGTCACGCACAGGCAGTGTCTCGCCAGCATATCAAACACGGAAAAATAGGAGTTCAACGTACCGGGAAAATCCGAATTGCCAAAATCCGTCCGTAAGATAGCGCAGACCTCCGGAATCAGCAGTGCCGCAGCCAGTCCCCCTGCCAGCAGAGATGCAACTGCAAATCTTCCGATCCTGCCGAATACCGTTTTTACTTTTTGGTTCTGTCCTTCCGTCATGATATGGTATTCCGTGATCAACAGCATTCCGAAATACAGCACCAGGAAGATGCAGATCATAATGGAAATATAGTAATTGGTCAGGATGCTAAGCCCCAGGGTCACAGTGTACATGACCCATCTGCCCTCTCTGGTCAGCCGCTCCACTCCCAAAAGGATCAGTGGTAACAGTATCAGGCAGTCCAGCCACATCACATTCCAGTTATAAGCTGCCAGATAGCCGGACAGGGCATAACAGGTGGAAAACAGGATCACCGCCGGATCTGCCTTGCCAAAAGTCTTCCTCAGATAAATACTGAACGTAAGCCCCATAAGACCGATCCGCAGGATCACGAGATAACTCATGAATTCCATGATCAGGCTCTCCGGCAGCAAAAATACCAGCCAGTTAAAAGGACTTGCTACATAATAGACATATAACGCCAGGAAATTCGATCCGATCCCCACGTTGTAAGAATAAGACAGTCCCTCTCCCGCTTTGATCTTATGTACGAATTCACTTAAAAAAGGCATATACTGATGGTACATGTCGGAGAACAGAAAACTCCGGTCACCAAAAGGATATATGCCCCGTATGATAAAAAGAACCAGCATGATAAATGCAGGCACAAAGAACGCAAGCACAAAGATTCCTCTCTGCGTCCTGCGTTCTGCACTTATTGCTGTCGTCTTGTTGCCGTTCATCTTAATCTTCATATTTTCAATAACCTGCAAACTTGAATGTTTTACCTTTCGTAATCAAACAGCAGATAATACTCCAGACTCCGGTAATCGTTCAATGCTTCCCCACATTCCTTCACAGTTGTAAGAGTGCCGTCCGCCTCTCTCACACCTGCTGCACTGATCACCGGATATTCCTTCCGAAGCCCGGTCAGACTGCTCTGCAGGGCAGGCAGCGGCAGATCACAGTTCTCCAGCACATCCATTGCCAGATAATTGGCACTGGTCTCTCCGTCCGTCTGCTCCTCAATGTCAAAGTTGCTCCAGATCACATAAGGTACTTTATATTTTAACAGATTTTCCTCATCTGTTAAAGTCTCCGGATTCACTTTATTATTTCTTAAGATCGGATTGCTCACATAGGTCGTAGGCTGATGGTCCCCGAAGAATACGATCATGGTATCCTCATCCGCCTGAGAGAAATAATCGATCAGACCCTGCAGGGCGTGATCCGTCTGTTTTACCAGAGACAGATACATAGACAACGCCTTGGAATCAATGCCGTCCACGGTGATATCCGGGGTAAAGTTATGGAATTCCTCTTCGTAACCGCTGTGATTCTGCATGGTTACGTTAAAGGCGAACAGAGGCTCTCCCTCTTTTTTATTCTCATACAGTTCGATGATCTTGGCAAAGCTGCTCTCATCGGAGATATAGTTACGGATCCGTTTCGGATTCGTGAAATCCTCCTGGGATAAAAACTCATCAAAACCAAGTAGCGGATAGACCCTGTCTCTGTCCCAGCCGCTGGCATAATACGGATGGATCGCCACGGTATGATAGTCCAGCTCCTTCAGATAGGATGCCAGCGACGGCATCTCCTTCTGTACATATTGCTGGTAAGCCACACTGCCCTGGGGCAGGAATCCTATGGTATTGCCGGTGAGGAATTCAAACTCCGTATTGGCAGTATTCCCACCCAGCACGGAAACATTCAGATAGCCGGTTCTGGTATTCTCCTCACCCTGCTGTAAACTGTGAATAAAGGGCATATAGTCCTCGTTGGTGGTGAAATCACCTCTCACCGCCAGATCGGAAAAAGCCTCATCCATGATGACAATGATATTGGGGCGCTTCACGCTCTTTGGAGCTTCCACGGCTGCCGTAAGCCCTGCGGAATCCTGTCCTGCCTGTGTATACTTACTGCCGGTCTCCTCCGGAGAATATCCTGACGGCTTCTCCACATCCATATACTCCAGTTCCATCAGGAATGCCACGATATTGCCGTCTCTTTTGTTCATGACGGTAGGGGTAAACAGCTTATCATACAGGCCAAAATTTCTCACAAAGCTCTCACTCTGCACCATACCGGTATAGCCGTAGATCAATGCAATGCTAAGCAGTATAAGTGCCGCTCTTTTGGCTACGCGCGCCGGAGCCTTCATAGAAAAACGGCTCTCGATCAACAGCAATATCAGGAATCCTATGATGACCAGCACCGTGCTGCCCTTCAGAGTATAGTTAAAATTCCCTGCCACACTGGCTGCCGTACCGATGGAATAAATATCCCAGGGCATAATAGGTGCTGACCGGAAATTCAGCACATAATAATTTGCAAGACCCGCCGCCATGAAAAATGCTGTCTGCAGCATCAGCGCAGCCCGGACATATTTAACAATCCCGAATAACAGAAGCGCGGTCAGTACATAAAACGCCATGTTCAATATCTGTGTCTTGAAATGCATCGTTGTGAAAGGATTGTGGGTATACATTTCAAACAGATAAAATGTCACCAGCGGACATACCACAAGTGCTATGCAGGAAGGAAGCTTCTGCCTGGTGATTCCTATTTTCCGAACGCAGTGACGCAAAAAGCCTGCAATGGCAACTGCGACACTTCGTATTGATTTTTTCTGTAAATAATCCATCGCTTAACTCTCCTTACGATTCTGAAGAGATTTTATCGCAATGACAGAAAAATAACAATTTCCGAATTGCACACATTTGCTACCATTACAGGCTTAATTTTGTTACTTTTTACTTATATTTTACGTATTACTACTTAACTTCGTATTTTCCGGCTTCTTTCAGGCGCAGCATTGCTCTCGCCATGGATGCCTGGGATACATGATACTCCTGGATACTCTGCTTCTGACGCAGCTGTTCCTGCGCACGCTCCAGGGCAGCCTCCGCACGGACTCTGTCGATATCCTCCGGGCGTTCTGCCGTATCCACCAGCATGATCACACGGTTATGAGAAATGTAGACACAGCCCACACCGACTACGGCTTTGGTCCAGTCATCCTCCTCTTTTTCCTTGAAGCGTACCTCGCCCTCTCTCGTGGCAATGACCATATCCTCATGGTGAGACATAATGGCCTGCTCACCGTCCAGGGCAGGTACGATAATAATGCCGCATTTTCCATCGAAAAATACTTTATCACTGGCAATGACCTTCAAACTAAAGGTGTTCATATGCACACCGCCTTTCCTTACTGTGCCATGAGCTTCTTAGCCTTTTCCACTGCCTCATCAATGGTACCTACATTGAAGAATGCAGCTTCCGGATACTCATCCATCTCACCGTCAATGATTGCACGGAATCCGCGGATAGTCTCCTTCACAGGCACATACTTGCCGGGTACACCGGTGAAGTTCTCTGCCACATGGAAGGGCTGGGACAGGAAACGCTGAATCTTACGGGCACGGTATACGGTGATCTTATCCTCATCGGACAACTCCTCCATACCCAGGATGGCGATGATATCCTGCAGTTCCTTGTACTTCTGCAGCATTGCCTGTACCTGGCGTGCAGTCTCATAATGCTCCTTACCTACCACATCCTCTTCCAGGATACGGGAAGTGGATTCCAGAGGATCCACTGCGGGGTAAATACCCTGTTCCACGATCTTACGGGACAGAACAGTGGTGGCATCCAGATGTGCGAACGTAGTCGCGGGTGCGGGGTCAGTCAGGTCATCCGCAGGCACGTAAACAGCCTGAACGGAAGTGACACTACCCTTGTTCGTGGAAGCGATACGTTCCTGTAACTCACCGACCTCGGTAGCCAGTGTGGGCTGATATCCTACTGCGGAAGGCATACGGCCCAACAGTGCGGATACCTCACTACCTGCCTGCACAAAACGGAAGATGTTATCAATGAACAGCAGCACATTCTGGTGCTCTTCATCACGGAAATACTCTGCCATGGTCAGTCCTGTCTCGGCCACACGCATACGTGCTCCGGGGGGCTCATTCATCTGACCGAAGACTAGCGCGGTCTTCTCTAATACTCCGGACTCCTTCATCTCACTCCACAGATCATTACCCTCACGGGAACGCTCGCCGACACCGGTGAAAATAGAATATCCACCGTGCTCCGTAGCAATATTTCGGATCAGCTCCTGGATCAGCACGGTCTTGCCGACACCGGCACCGCCGAACAGACCGATCTTACCACCCTTTGCATAGGGTGCCAGCAGATCGATAACTTTAATACCGGTCTCCAGCATCTCTACGACCGGGCTCTGCTCTTCGAAGGAAGGCGGATCTCTGTGGATGACCCAATGCTCCTCTCCCTCCAGGGATTCTCCACCATCGATGGTCTCTCCCAATACGTTGAACAATCTTCCCAGTGTCTTTTTACCTACCGGAACCTGGATTCCTTTACCGGTAGCAATAACATCCATATCCTTGCAGAGTCCTTCACTGGCACCTAACATAATACAGCGGACGGTATTGTTACCGATATGCTGTGCCACTTCCATGACCAGGCGTTTACCTTCGCTGTATACTTCCAGAGCATCCTTGATAAAAGGAAGGTCATTGTTCTCGAACTCTACGTCTACAACAGGTCCCATGACCTGAACGATCTTACCATGATTTTTTTCACTTACGTTACTCAATTGCTCAGGACCTCCTTTCTTGCCTTTTTCTTCTTTTTCTGAGCCTTGGCACCGGCAATGACCTCAGTGATCTCCTGTGTGATCATAGCCTGCCGTACCCGGTTGTACTGAATGGACAGATCATGGATCATGGCGGATGCATTTTTATTTGCAGCCTCCATGGCCATCATTCTGGCGTTCTGTTCACTGCAGAACGATTCTACCAATGCGCCGTATACATATCCCATGACAAAATCGGGAACAATGTTATCAAGCACCGCCTTCGGGGACGGTGTCATGACAAGCGGCTCCTGATACATACTCAGATCCTGTCCGTCTTTGGTAATAAACCGTTCTTTTATGATAGGTAACAGACGCATCATCTGCGGTTCGGTTGTCACGCTGTTTACCATATTGGTATAAATAATATATACCTCATCCAGCTGCTCTGCCTGGAACTGCTCCAGGATCGTCTCCGTAATGATCCGGGCACGATGCAGAGTCGGGTTCTGTGCAGTATAATGAAACTGCTCTGCCACCTCGATGCCTCTGTGTCCGAAATACTGACGTCCCAGCTCACCCACGACAAACAGCTTATATTTTCCTGTCTGTCCGGCTTTCTGCATCTGCTCTTCCGCCATCTTCAGTACATTATGGTTATAGGCTCCGGCCAGTCCCTTATCTGCGGTGACTACTACCAGTCCCGTAGTCTTCTCCCCGGCCGGTTTGTCCTTACGCTCATCGAAGTACTTATTGTCGATCTCCGGTAAGTGACGGACGATTCTGCTGACCATAGTCTGCAGAGTATAGAAGTAAGGCTCCGTCTCTTCCAGATTCTTCTTGGCTTTCCGAAGCTTTGTGGAAGAGATCATATACATGGCATTGGTGATCTTCATAGTATCCTGAATGCTTTTCATACGACTTTGTATTTCTCGCGTATTTGCCATGTTAACCTCCTATATTACTATCACTGTTTGCAAATATTATTTTTGCAAGAATTCCTTTTTAAATTTCTCAGCTGCATCGCAGATCTGCTTATTCAGCTCGTCATCCAGCGCCTTGGTGGTCTCTAACTGACGAACGATGTCACTGTGCTGCTCCTTCATGTAACTTAAGAACTGCATCTGGAAATCCTTCACATGATCTACAGGCACGTCCAGCATTACTCTGCCGTTGGCTGCACACAGGGTCATAACCTGTTCTGCCATGCTTAAAGGTCTGCACAGAGGCTGCTTTAACAGCTCCATCAATACATGACCGTGCTGTAACTGCTCTTTGGTGGCATTGTCCAGATCGGATGCAAACTGTGTGAACACTTCCATCTCACGGAACTGTGCCAGGTCGATACGGATACTTCCGGCTGCCTTCTTCATTGCCTTGGTCTGTGCGGCACCGCCGACACGGGATACAGACAGACCGACATTGACTGCGGGTCTCATACCGGAGAAGAACAGATCACTCTCCAGGAAAATCTGACCGTCGGTAATGGAGATAACGTTGGTCGGAATGTATGCGGATACATCGCCTGCCTGAGTCTCGATGATCGGCAGTGCGGTAATGGAACCGCCGCCCTTGTCTGCGCTCAGTCTTGCGGAACGCTCCAGCAGTCTGGAATGTAAGTAGAATACGTCTCCGGGATATGCCTCACGTCCGGGAGAACGCTCCAGTAACAGGGACAGTGCACGGTAAGCTACCGCATGCTTGGACAGATCATCGTATACGATGAGGACATCCTTGCCCTGATACATGAAATACTCAGCCAGTGCCGTACCGGAATAAGGTGCGATGTACTGCAGGGGTGCAGGATCGCTGGCGGTTGCGGATACGATAATAGTGTAATCCATGGCATCGTTCTTCTTCAGTGTTCCCACCAGCTTTGCAATGGTGGATGCCTTCTGACCGATGGCCACATAGATACATATCACATCCTTACCCTTCTGGTTCAGAATGGCGTCGATGGCGATGGAGGTCTTACCGGTCTGACGGTCACCGATGATCAGCTCACGCTGTCCACGACCGATGGGGAACATGGAATCGATTGCCAGAATACCGGTCTCCATCGGTACACCTACGGACTGTCTGTCCACGATGGAAGGAGCAGGCTGCTCGATGGGACGATACCCCTCTTCCTTAATGGGACCTACGCCGTCGATAGGTGCTCCCAGAGCATCCACGATCCTGCCCTTGAATCCGTCACCTACGGGGATACCGGCTCTCTTACCGGTACGAACGACTCTGGTACCCTCACGGATCTCGGTATCATGACCGAACAGGATGCATCCGATCTCATCCCTGCGGACATCCTGTACCATTCCCTTGACACCGGAATCGAAGATAACGATCTCACCGTACTCGGCATGGTCGATACCATTGACATTGGCGATACCGTCACCTACCCAGCTAACGGAACCGATTTCATGCTCCTGTGCCTGCAGGTGGAAATCTTCGATCTCACCCTTCAGGATAGAGATGATTCCCTGCTCACTGGCAGTCTTACCTACCTGGGAAAGCTTGTCCGCGAACTGCTTCATACGACCATTGGTACTCCAGTCATAGACTTCGTTACCGGCACGGATGATGAAACCGCCGCCCAGAGCCGGGTCTTCCTTCGTCTCGAAGACCATATCGTCTCTTTGATATTTCTTCTGTACAAAATCACGGATATTCTGTAACTGCTCCTTGGTCGGTTCTGTCACATAGGACAGGGTAACAACGAACTCACCCTTTTTCTCGGGAGAGAGTTCTCTGTACGCAGTGCAGATATCATCCCACAGATAGATATCTCCGTTATCACACAGGACCTTCAGGAAATCTCTGATCTGTAAGGGGAATACTTTTTCTATTACATTGTGCTTGGCAGACAGTGCCACGGCAGGAGATTCAAAATCCAGCTTCACCTGCGGTACGGCTTTAAAGATATCGCCTGTCTGACCTACAATGTCTCCGGGGATATTCAGTTCACGCAATCTTTTTGCGTATTCTAAAGCTGTACTAATCAATCTTTTCACCTGTCTTTGCTATAAATTGGTTGTAAAGTTCTCTGTCTGAATCTGCATTCTGTTTGGCTGCCACCAGCTTTGCGGTAGCTTCCACTACCAGACCGGCGATCTGCTCCTGTGCCTGTTCAATACGCTTCTGCTCTTCCAGTGCGGCATTTTTGTTGGCATTGTCCAGGATCTTTTTTGCTTCGGTCTGGGCATCTGCCACGATACGGTCATACTCGTTGCCAGCCTTGCCTCTTGCTTCGTTCAGGATGCCTTCCTTTTCTGCCTGGACACCGCTTAAGGATGCCTCGTACTTAGTTTTAAGTTCATCGGCACTATCCTGTGCGGCTTTTGCATCTGCATATTGCTTATCGATCTCTGCCTGTCTCGCATCCAGGATCTTGTGGATGGGCTTGATCAGGAAGATCTTCACAATGGCAAATATGATCAACAGATTCAGGATGGTCCATACAATATTAATATCTAATCTCAGCATGTGCTTTCATCCTTTCTTACGTCGTTATACCGTTCCTTATGCCATGAATAAGATGATCAGGATACCGATAACGAATCCGTAAATAGCGGTTGCCTCTGCCAGCGCACCACCTAACAGTAAGATCTTGGTGATCTTGCTCTCTGCTTCCGGCTGTCTTGCCACAGCCTCTGCTGCCTTACTTGTTGCGATACCGATACCGATACCTGCTCCGATACATGCCAGTGCTGCAATACCTGCTCCAATAGCTATCATAGTTAAATCCTCCAATTAATAAATAGTGTTGTTAGTGAATAGTTACTTATTCAATGGCTTCCTTAATGTACATAGATGTCAGGAATACGAATACATACGCCTGGATCAGTCCATCAAAAATATCAAAGTAAAAACTGAAGGGTACCGGCAATGCTACCGGAACCAGAAGCTTCAACAGCTCCATGATAACGAATGCTCCCAAAACGTTACCAAACAATCGCATACACAAAGACAGGGGCTTGATGAACACCTCCAGGATATTGATGGGTGTTACGATCGCGATAGGCTCGGTGAAGCTCTTGATCCATCCACCCACGCCTTTTTTGCGGATGCCTGCTGCTTCCACCAGGATGATACTCATCAGTGCCAGTGCCGCCGTTACGTTCAGATCCTTGGTAGGGGGCTTCATGCCGAACAATCCGATGATATTGGATATGCCCAGGTATAACAGTACACTTACCAGATACGGGACATACCGTTTCCCTTCCTCTCCGATCATTCCCGTAACGATGCCTTCCAGCTTCGTCACGATTGTCTCTGCCACCAGCTGTCGTCTGCTGACATTGTGTACTTTGAGGTTGCTTGTAAGGATAATCGACAAGATCAGAATGACTGCCATGACTACCCATGTGATCACTACCGATTCCGCAATATCCAGCTGTACTCCGCCGATCAGTGGAATACCTGCCGGAAGCTTGATCGAAAACGCCGTATCACAGTTCAGTTCTTTGAGCAGTTCTGATGCCAATTCCTCCATAATACCACTTCCTTTCCGTAAACATCCCTGAAGGAGTTTCCACTCCCTCATGGTCGTTGCTATTTTACTCCTATTTATAAAAAAGCGTAAGATACATTTTTGCTAATTTGTCCTATGCAAAAATCAAAAGTTATGGCATATATTAACTATAAAAAAATGAGGTATCAGAAAATTATATGACAAAATTAGTCATTTTGGGACGTAAGAATCAGACGGGCAATTACGAGACCTTTTTTCGGAAGCTTCCCGCCAGAACCGTGACAACCTTAGTCCCCGGGGAAGTCATCTCCTGCGACGCTCTGATCCTGCCTGGCGGCGGAGATATCACTCCTGCTTTTTTCGGTGAAAAAAACAAAGGTTCCCGCACTGTTGACACCGAACTGGACATCCTGCAATTCCAGGCTCTCGACATAGCGATCGCCGCCGGAATCCCTGTCGTCGGGATCTGCAAGGGCATGCAGGTCATCAATGTTGCCTTCGGGGGCACAATTCTGCAGGATATGCCCGTAGATCAACTACATAGTATGCCTTCCGGTGATGCCTTCCATTCCTCCATTATGACGGAAGATTCCCGTCTTTTCAAGTATTTTCCTGTCAAAATGCGCGTCAACAGTGCCCACCACCAACGAATCGACCGCTTAGGTCAGCACCTTAAGATCATCCAGGTCTGCCCTGACGATGGCTGCCCCGAAGCTTTGGAGCATGACGAGCTGCCGATCCTTGGGTTACAATGGCATCCGGAGAGGCTGCCGGATCCGGCCGGACTTCCTCTGCTTTCCCTGCTCGCTTCGTATTTTTAAATCTGTGTCGTGTTTTTTTGGTGGCTGTCAGTTCTTCCTTCACCTTGCACCTGGCTATCTCAAACAGCGAACGAATGATCCCACGCAGCATCTCGGCTGTCTGATCGTCCACTTCCTTCAATGCGGTAACTACCGCATTCATACTCTTTTTCCAATCTGCGGCAAAGGTGATCAGATCGTCTGCCTGTGATGCGGAGATCACCTGATAAAGTGTGTCTACAAAGGTACGGACCTGCTCCTCGTTCAGGGACAGGATCCATTCATTTAAAGCATCATTCATGATCCTCTGGCTCTCATAGATATCGCCTACATCCACGAAATGATCATCCTTCACCAGCCAGGAGAAAGGATCATGCTGCAGCAGACCGTGGCTTTTACTTTCCACTACGCGGTAATGAATATCCCTCTCGAAGATCATCCCGATCATAGAAGAATGCGGAAGCAGCTTTACCACCTTGTCTTCTATCGCATTGTAATGACATTCCTTCAGCACCTCCGGCCGGAATCCCGGTCCGTCCAGACTGTATATCTTCTGGATCCGCTTCTGCACAAAGGGCGCACATTTCATGGCACTGTACACCGCCAGGTTGCCGCCCTTGGAATGTCCTCCGATGTAAAAGGGCTGATGCAGCCATCCGGTGACCATATTTACATATTTGACACTGTATTCCTGCCCCGGTACCGGATTCAGGAATGCCATATTGAAGTCTTCCTTCCACCCCACAATAGTCTCATCCGTGCCGCGAAATGCCAAAAACAGTGTTCCGTCATCCAGGATAAAGGTAATCGCAGAGAACTGGGTCTCCCACTCCTTTTCCACCAGGTTAATATAACAATTCAGCTTCATATTCCGGAAGCGTCTGCCGCTAAGCAGCCCTTCAAACAGTGCCCGGTTCTCCTTTTCAAAACGCACATCTCCGAACAGCTGATCCACATCCGGCCGTTTGGCGATCTCCTGCAGCGTCACGGAAGGACCGTTGTGACGCACGTCACTGACCATTCCGTCGAACTTCAGATAAGAAAGCTGACATAAGGCCAGACTGTCCACATCATTCAGAGGTTTTTCGCGAAATGGAATATCTCCGTATTTTTTTAAATATTCTATGACTGTTCCCGCCATATACCGCTCCTTTCCGCGAGGAACTTTCCTTGCGCATTTTTCCGGATTGTGTTACGTTTTATACTGTCAGTAGAAAACATTAAGGAGGTGATCTGCCATGTCCACGAATCATTCCAAACAATTTTCCAGAGATTGCATGGTGCAGGCTTTGATACAGCTGCTTCAGACAAAATCTCTGTCCAATATTACCATCTCAGAGCTGACCGAGCGGGCCGGAGTCTCCCGTATGACTTATTACCGCAATTACAACTCCATGGACGAGATCTTCATCAGTTATCTGAAGGATCTGGTAGATGCCTACCGTCAGGATGTCGCTGCCTGGCCGGATAAAGGCAATTATAACGACTACCGCAATATGCTGCACTGCTATGAATACTTTGATCATTACAGAGAATTCATTGCCTGCCTGGTGAACACAGGACTGGGGCATCTGCTGCTGCAGGCCCTGGACAGTTATATCCTAGATACCTATTATAGAGAAGATAAAGGCCGGGATTTCTATTACACGCTTCGTGCGTTCTCCGGTTCCCTCTACAATATCTACGTCACCTGGATCATGGAAAATTCCATGGAATCCGCTGAAGAGATCGTATCCATTATCTGTCAGATCTATTCCTGATCATGATAACAATCAGCAAAGGACTGCGCAAAAATACGCAGTCCCTTTTTATTTTTATCTCTGATCCAACGGAACATATTCCAGTTCCTGCATCACGCTCTTATAAGCGGGACGGATGATCTTATCCATATTGATCAATTCTTCAATACGATGCGCACTCCATCCCACGATTCTTGCGATGGCAAAAATCGGTGTATATAACTCCAGCGGAATCTCCAGCATGCTGTACACGAATCCGCTGTAAAAATCGACATTGGCGCTGACGCCCTTATAGATCCTGGACTTCTGGGAGATGACCTCCGGTGCCATCCGTTCGATCATGGAATACAACGCGAAATCTTTATCCCTGCCCTTGGCTACTGCCAGCTTTTCTACGAAGCTTTTAAATACCTGGGCTCTGGGATCAGACAGGGAATAGACGGCATGCCCCATACCATAGATCAGTCCCTTGCCGTCAAAGGCTTCCTTGTTCAGAATCTTGTTCAGATAAGCTCTTACCGCATCCTCATCGGTCCAGTCGGACACATGGGCTTCGATATCCCGCATCATCTCTACGACCTTGATATTGGCACCACCGTGCTTGGGTCCCTTCAGAGAAGAAAGCGCTGCTGCCACTACGGAATATGTATCGGATCCGGAAGAGGTTACGACTCTGGTAGTGAAGGTAGAGTTATTACCGCCGCCATGCTCCATATGCAGCACCAGTGCGGTATCCAGTACTTTGGCCTCCAGTTCGGTATATTGTTTGTCGGGACGAAGCATCATCAGCAGATTCTCTGCTGTGGAAAGCTTCTTCTGCGGACGATGTATGTACATACTCTCATCATTGGAATAGTGATTATATGCATGGTAGCCGTAGACTGCCAGCATAGGGAACACAGCGATCAGTCCCAGACACTGTCTTAATACATTTTCAATGGAAGTATCGCTGCAATTTTTATCATAGGAAGCCAGTGTCAGAACACTCCTGGTCAGGGAATTCATGATGTCACTGCTGGGAGCTTTCATGATGACATCTCTGGTGAAGTTGGTTGGTAAGGTTCTGCTGGATGCCAGAATATCGTTAAAATGCTTCAGTTCGTCGCGATCCGGCAGCTTACCGAACAAAAGTAAATAAGCCACCTCTTCAAATCCGAAATGATCCCCGCGGAATCCGTTGACCAGTTCGATACAGTCATAACCGCGATACCACAGCTTACCTTCACAGGGTATCTTTTTGCCATCCTCCATTTTGAAGGATTCGATCCGTGAAATATTGGTAAGGCCTGCGACTACGCCATTACCGTTCTTATCACGCAATCCCCTCTGCACACCGTATTCGTCGAACATCTGCGGTTCCAATCTATCTGCCGCTCTGCACAGGCCGGCATGTTCCAACATATACTCTTCGTTTTTCTTCATCCAAATACCTTCCTTTCCCTCACATCATATATACTTATCTATCATAACTTTTCAGAAACTACCATGTCAATTAAGAAAGTATAAAATATTCTTTGTATTCTCTTTGATCTTCTCGGACAGGTCAGCGTATTGAATGAGTTCTTCCTCTGTGAAGCCAGCGAATCTGGCAGCATCATAATCTCTCTGTGCCATCTTTAGCTCTTTCATAATGGCATCCGCTGCCGGAAGAATCGTCGCGGCGATCCTGCCTCCCCGTTCCTTCCGCTTCGTTTCTGCCATCTCCGCTGTCTTCATTTTATTTTTTCCGGTCGTCTTATCTTTTTTGGATGGCTTGGGTTCCTTCACCTCTTCTACTTTCAGGAAGCCCTTCATGGTCAGACGCTGCAATCCGCTGGTCAGATTCGTCCGGGAGATTCCGGCGAAATCCGCCAGTTCCCGTCTGCTGTCCCATTCATGCTTTTCACACAGACACAAAAGCAGACGCACATCCATGACCTTCAGATCTCCTTTTAATGCCACCGGCTCCAGATAATGTTCTAATAACTTTCTCTTACGGTAATCCTCTCCTGCAGGTCCTTCCGCCTGTAAGATCTCTGTATTGACAAAGACTCTCTCGTCTCCCAGCTTCTTGGAACCGGGCAGGATCGAAGGCGGAACGGTTCCGTCCCCCGCAGCATCGATAAAGAAACGGTACACCTGCAGACGGTTCTTCTCATAATCTTCCTCTTCCAGAACATGTTTGTAGAAGTTATTGTAGTACTCAAATACATTCAACTTCATCTTCACAGTCTTCGAGATATTAATGCCCTGACTGGCAAGAGAGCCTTTCCGCTTCACATAATAATAGATGGGTGCATGCAGGGCATAGAATACTTTCGCATAGCGGATATATTCCAGATTGAACATAAAATCCTCGCACCAGTTGATATCCGTATCCATGCGCAAATTATGCTCTTCCACAATATCCCTGCGGTACAGCTTGTTCCACAACACACCGTAGTAAAAATCCGCCGGGTTCTCCATCATATGTGCTGCGAACTCTTCTCTGGTGAGCACGCCCTCCTCTTCGATGTCTCCCTTGGTGGACAGACGCTCTCCTACCACGCGGTAAAAGTCGGAAATGACCATATCACAGCCGTACTCCTCCGCTGCCCGCACGAATAGTCTGGTGGCATCCGGTGTGATCCAGTCGTCACTGTCGAGGAACTGTAAATATTTTCCCCGGGCACGGTCAAGCGCCCGGTTCCTGCTGTCGGAGACTCCGGTGTTCTCCTTTTGGATCACAATGACTCTGGGATCTTGGTCTCCGTATTCTTCACATATGTCGCCGGAAGCATCCGTACTGCCATCATTGACCAGCAGCAATTCAAAATCCGTATATTCCTGGTTCAAAATGCTGTCGACACAGCGTCGTAAATATTGTTCCGCATTGTATATCGGAACAATGATGCTTACCATTGGCCGCATAAGTTCATCCTCTCCAAAATTTACTTCATAAACGATTTCTTCGTCTTTCAAGCTCACGAAATCGTGATGAGTTCATAGTCTCTGCTGCCGATGCCGATCTTCTCAGCATGCTCCAGGCAGGTCTTGTACTCCGCATTGGGAGTGGTATTTTCAAAATGATCATGGTGATCGCAAAAGCCTTCTTTTGCCATAGCATCCGCCAGCTGGCTGTTCGGCAGCGGTGTCTGCTCAAGGCAGGCATCCACGCAGGCCTGATCCAGTGCCAGTGGATCAAAGGATGCAAACATACCGATATTAGGCAGAATAGGAGCATCGTTCTCGCAGTGGCAGTCACAGTTTGGAGACACATCCACTACCAGAGAAATATGGAAATTCGGTCTGCCGTCCACGACAGCCTTCGCATATTCTGCCATGCGGCAGTTGAAATCCTTCGTCGCCGCAGCATCGCCGCTGTGGATCGCATCAAAATTGCAGGCGCCGATGCAGCGTCCGCAGCCCAGACATTTTTCATGATCAATGTGCATCTTATGTGTGGTCTCATCATATACCAGTCCATCATTGGCACATTCCTTCATGCAGCGCTTACAGCCCCGGCACAGACTCTCGTTGATCTCCGGCTTGCCCTGCGCATGCTGCTCCATTTTGCCCGCTCTGGAACCGCAGCCCATACCGATATTTTTAATAGCACCGCCAAAGCCCGCCGTTTCATGTCCTTTGAAATGATTCAGGGAAATAAACACATCCGCATCCATGATGGCACGACCGATCTTCGCATTCTTCACATATTCGCCGCCTTCTACCGGCACCTCTATGTCATCCGTTCCCTTCAGTCCATCGCCGATGATCACAGGACACCCTACCGTCAGAGGCGTGAAACCGTTCTCCCAGGCACAGTACATATGCTCGATGGCATTCTTACGGCTGCCGGGGTACAGGGTATTGCAGTCAGTCAAAAAAGGCACACCTCCCAGCTCCTTTACCACATCCGCTACTGCTTTCGCATAATTCGGACGTAAGAAGCCCAGGTTGCCCAGCTCTCCGAAGTGCAGCTTGATGGCAACAAATTTGTGATCCATATCAATATTCTGAATCCCCGCCGCCTTCATCAGACGCTTTAACTTACTGGGAAGCCCCTCTCCCAGACGGGTCCTGAAATCTGTAAAATATACCTTTGATTTTTCCATTGATTTATCCTCCGTGCAAAAAAGATATTACGATTATAACACATCTTTTCCGCTTTTTGAGAATTTTTTTGCTTTCTCCACAAACCGCTTTGCAAACTCCGGGCAGGAGGGATAGTAGAGGTGGGGGAAGCCGTACCAGTGATTCTCTCCCACGTGAATGCAGGGATAATTTCGTCCGGTGGCTGGTTTGGTAGCGATGCAGTCTGCGCCGTTGTCCTCACTGTCATAATAGTGGAATTCGTGGGCACGGATGCTGCTGCCATGAGACATAAAATATCCGCTGCTCTCTTCCAGTTCAATGTATCCGAAGCGCACCAGATGTCCGGTGTCGAAGCATTTTCCGGGCAGGACTCCCACCATGGGATAAGAATGTCCTTCCCGGTCCGTCAGGGTCGTATGCAGGTATAGAAAACCACCGCACTCTGCCACTGTGGGCAGGCCGTCTGTGACTGCCTCCCGGATCGCTGTACGCATGGCATCGTTCTCACTTAACTGCCCGGCATACAGTTCCGGATATCCGCCTCCCAATAACATTCCATGAATATTTTCCGGCAATGCGCTGTCATGCAGTGGGGAAAAGTACACCGGTTCCGCGCCCGCCTGTTCCAGCAGCCGTAGGTTTTCTTCGTAATAAAAGCAAAAGGCTTCATCCCTGGCTACGGCGATCCTCGGGCGCATTGCTTCGCTGGTTTCTACGGTGTCCGGTTTTTCTGCTGTGTCGTCACTTAGTTTTCTTTCCGATCCGGAGTCCTCCACTAACTCCGCTTCCTCTGCGATCTGCAACAGCTTTGAAATGTCTGCGGTCTCCCGTAATCTCTCTGCCGTCATACGGATCTGTCCCTGCAAGTCTTCGAGTTCTCCCGGCATGCACAGGCCTAAATGTCTGCCGGCGATCTGCAGGTCCTTATTTTCCGGAAAATATCCAAGTACTGCAATACCCAGTTCATCTTCTACCAAGGGCTTCAGTATCTCATAATAGGCTGCGGACATCCGGTTGAAGATCACGCCCCGGATCAGATGTGCCTTATCGTAAGCCAGAAAACCGGCGATCAGAGAAATCACCGATCTTCCCATGCCTTTTGCATCCACTACCAGTATGATGGGGGTCTGCGTCACCTTTGCCAGATGATAGGAGGAGCCTTCCTCACGGATGCCGCCCAGCCCGTCATACAATCCCATGACGCCTTCCATGACCACAAGTTCGCCTTCCCTGCGCTCCTTCAAAAACAGCTTACGGGTGCCCTCTTCTCCGGTAAAAAAGGTATCCAGATTCCTGGCAGGAATCCCAAGCACCTGTCTGTGGAACATGGGATCGATATAATCCGGACCGCATTTGCAGGAAGAGATATCCTCTCCGTCTTCTTTAAAAATCTGCAATAATCCACAGGTGATCGTAGTCTTGCCGCTGCCGCTCTTCGGTGCGGCGATCATGATGCGGCGTATCTTCTTTTTCTGTGCTCCGGTCATCTCTGTACTTCTCCATTCTTACCGGTTCCTGTCTCCCCTGCGTCCTGTTTCGTTTTCTTCGAATTATCCATAGGATCCGTTCCTGTCTCCCGGAACGTAAACGAACAGATCCATACCGGATTTTCTGCCTGGGGCAGATGATAACTTAAAAGCTTCTTCACCCGGCTTACCTGCATCTGCAGGATCTCCTCTTCTTCCACCGGAAAAGTATCCAGCACTTCCTTAAGTTCTGCAATGGTCTCCATGCTGATGGCATTGATCACAATACGCATATGGGGATTCTTCCGGTACAAGACCTGTAAAATATCCATCAATTTGCCGCCACTGCCGCCGATAAAGGCATGGGTCGGCACAGGTAATTCCTCCAGTCCCTCCGGTGCCGGGGCCTCGATGATCTGTATATTATCCATGTGAAAATGCTCTCTGTTCTTCCGAAGCAGTTCCACCGCCTCCGGCTTTCTCTCAATGGCATAGACCTGCACCCGTCCGGGCACCCCGGCGATCTCTATGGCGACGGATCCGGTACCGCTGCCGATGTCATAGACTACGGCGTTTTGTGTCAGATGCAGCTTGCAGATACTGACTTCCCGGACTTCTTCTTTTGTCATTGGCGTTCTGCGGAGCTTCCCCTCGTTTTCCGAATCATCCCGCAGGAAACAGATGTCGGCTCTTCCATGGGTCAGGCGTTCCGGTTGCCAGTGAGGATTGCGGATCAGGCAGGTATACAGCCCTTCCTCTGTAATCTTCTCACACTGCCCGGGTGTCAGGATCCGGATGCTTTCCTCCGGATAGGACATCTGATATCCCACGATCACCTCACAGTCTGTCATCCCCGCTTCTGCAAGCAGACGTCCGATCTTACGGATGTCCTCACTTCCTGAGGTCAGTAAAAATACCTTCTCATGGCTCTCCACCGTTGCCGAAAGCCGGTTCAGCTTCTTGCCGTGCATGCTCAAAATGACGGCATCTTCATAACTTTCTCCCAGCCGGGCTGCCAGAGAGACCACGGAAGAAATTCCCGGCAGGATCCGCACTCCTGCGTTCAACGCTCCTGTGGCAACGGCTTCCTGCAATGCCATATACAGCTTCCTGCATCCGCTGTAGAATCCGGTATCTCCGGAAAACAGAACCGTTACCCGAAGGGGATCCTTCTGTGCTGTGGTCCCGTTTTTCTGTAATTGTTCCAGATACGGCAGAATCTGCTCCGTCATGTAGTAGGGTCTTTTTTCTATTTTGGCAGAATATCTTTCGATCATGCGCTCCGCACCCAGCAGGATATCCGCAGTCTCGATCGCATGCTGCACCTCTTGTGTCTGACCGTCTTTGCTGCCCATGCCGATTCCGGCAAGGCAGATCTCCATGCTGCCCTGCCCGGAAAGCTTACAGTCACAGAGCTGTTCCAGTTTTCCACAGATTTCCGCAAAAGAATACGTATCCACAGCCTTCCTGGCAGGCTGTATCACATACACCGGAATTCCCAGTATTTTCGCAGCTTCCAGTTTCTCCTGGTACCCTCCGGTGCGTCCGCTGTTCTTCGTGACCATGTGGCGGATATCGTATTGCTTCAGGATAGCGGCGTTCATCTCTGTGGAAAAAGGTCCCTGCAATGCCAGGATCTGTCTGCCTTTGATTCCCTGCTCCATGCACAGTTCCAGGCTCTCTCTGCCCGGAAGGATCCGCACATACAGGCGGTCATGCAGTCTGCCGGAGGCACAATATGTCGCCAGTTCCTTGCTCCCTGTGGTCAGCAGAATATTGCCGTCTGTATTCTCCAGCGCTTTGGCACAGTCAGCATTGCTTTCAAAATACCGGATACTTATGGCATGCTTCTCTGCTTCCGGAGTCTCCGAAATTTCCCTCTCCAGACGCAGGTAAATAGGGAACTGTGTTTCCTTTTCCATAGCTCTCAATGTATTCACAGCGTCCCGTATATTCTCTGTAACGACCCGGGCATAAGGGTGGGTGGCATCCACTACGATCTCATAGCCCTCGTTACGCAGAAATTCTTCCATCTGCTGCCGGTCCATTCTGCCACGGTGAAGAGATACGAGTGACTGCCCCTTTATCCCTGCCGCCTCCGCATCCGTCTGTTCCCGCATCACGATCTCACCATATTCCGTTGCCACGCATACGGTATGCGCGATTCCGGCATCTGCCAGGATTTCCGACAGCCGCCGTCCTTCTGTGGTTCCTGCAAAAATTACTATTTTTTTCATCCTGCTCTCCTCCCAAAGAGAACTTAATGTATGTTATTCTCCACATGATATCCGCGCTTTGTGATCAGCTTGTCCCTAAGGATCTCCGTCTCCGAATTGCCAATAAATACCGTGGTGAACATATTGACTTCCCGATCTCTTAATTCCCGCAGCGTACAGGTCACCGCCCGGGTGCCTTCTCTGCCGATGTTTTCCACATAGCCGCAGGGGCGCTCCCCTTCTATGGTTTCCAGTAAAATATCACAGGCCCTTTGCAGATAATCCTTTCGCCTGTGACTGGAAGGATTGTAAATTGCCATAGCAAAATCTCCCGTTGCTGCCGCCCGCAGTCTCTTTTCTATCTTCTCCCAGGGAGTCAACAGATCACTTAAACTGATCACACAGAAATCATGGTTTAAGGGTGCTCCCAGTACCGCCGCCCCACTGCTTGCCGCTGTAATACCGGGGATCACGATCAGTTCCGTCTGGGGATGTTCTTCTCCCAGTTCATACATCAGCGATGCCAGGCCGTAGATACCGGCATCGCCGCTGCAGATAAGTGCCACCCGCTTCCCGGCTTCCGCCTCCCTAAAACACAGTTCGCAGCGTTCTGTCTCCTGCCTCATGGGGGTGGTCAGCAGTTTTTTCCCGGCGAACCGTTCTCCCAGTAATTTGACATATACGGTATAGCCGACGATCACATCCGCCTGTTCCAACGCAGCAACGGCTTCTCCTGTCATCATTTCTTCCCTGCCGGGACCTATTCCCACGATATAGATTCTATTGTTCATCTGATTTTCCTCTTTCCATCATAGGCAAGCCACGCCCAGCTTCTCTCACTCTTCCATCCATTGTAGGTTTTGCATGGCTCTCTCCGCAATTGCCACGGTCATACCGTCCTGTGCCTGCTTGTCCAGGCAGATCCATCCGCCTGTCCCGGCTTCTTTCAGGGCGGCGCGCTCGCATACATTGTCCACGCCCACCTGTGTCTTTACGAACTCGGAACTGTGAAATTCTCCCGGCACCGCCTGTAATTCCTGCGCTGTATAAGTTCTAAACGGTATCCTGTATTTTTCACTGAATTCCAGCAGGCATCGTTCCTCTTTTTTCACGTCAATAGAAGCTAATGCTGCGATCTGCTCTATGACAATGCTCTGTTCTTCCAGTATTTTTTTTAAAAATAAATCCAGCTTTGCGCTGTCCGTATCCCTCTTGCAGCCCACGCCCAGAATATATTTTTTCGGCTGCAGCAACAGTTCTGCTGCCTCTTTTCGAAATATTTCTTCCGTGCCGTCCGCAATCAGGACATCCACCTTCCCCATAGGGGGATACGCACACAGCCGGATCCCTGGCGGAATGGTCTCGTCCACAGCCAGATATCCTGTCTGTATCGACATGGTAATTTCCTCGCCTGCCAGTACTTTTGCCGACACTCTGGCGATCCCTTCCCGGTTGCAGATCCGCAGATCATTCCTTTTGGCAAAGATATCCACTGCGAAACTGTCATGTAAGTCTGTTGCTGTGGTGATCACCGGTATGGCACCCAATGCTCCCGCCAGACGGACTGCCAGTTCGTTGGCTCCACCCACATGTCCGGCCAACAAGGGGATCACATACTTTCCCATCTCGTCTGCTACCAGTACCGGACTGTCGTGCAGTTTATCCATGATCCAGGGGGCAATGGAACGGACCGCGATCCCGCAGGCACCGATGAATATAAGTGCATGGTGAGCCGCCATCTGCTCACCGGCCCAGGCTGACACGCTCTCCTGTACCGCTATTGTATCCCCGGTATTATCTGTCGGTACGTTACTGTCTTTGTTCGGAATTCCCCCGAAGGTCTGCGTTGTAACGTCCCCACTGTTTTTCGCTGTCTGCACTGTCTTTTTTCGGGAGCATTTGGTATATAGGATAACCGTCTCATTTTCCCCGTTCATGCTCTCACGGATCCGTTCCGCCAGCTGTTGTCCTGTTTTCGTAAAGCTGATCACACTAATCTTCACGCCGTTCCTCCTGCGTTTTCTTAGCCTGTGCGGCACCGCATTTTGCCTGACGGAACTCTGTGGAGAAATCTGCCGCATACAGTCTCGACTTCTGATAATTTCCATGAGTGATAACATCCCCCACCAGTACCAGTGCGGTCTTTTTGATGCCGTGTTCTTCCGCTACCTGTGCCAGTGTCTCCACCGTACAGATATAAGCCTCTTCCTCCGGCCAGGTTGCCTTGTAGACAAGGGCTGCGGGGGTGTCCGGCGCATAACCGCCCACGATCAGTCTGCGGCTCAGCTCCCGCAGCATTCCTGTGCTTAAATAGATCGCCATGGAAGCCTGATGGGCTGCCAGACTTTCGATACTCTCCTTCTGCGGTACTCCGGTCCGTCCTTCCATACGGGTGATGATCAGAGTCTGGGAGACACCGGGCAGGGTATATTCCAGATTTAACGATGCCGCCGCACCGAAGCAGGCACTGACTCCCGGACAGCTCTCATAAGGGATTCCCAGCTCGTCCAGTGCATCCATCTGCTCCCGCACCGCACCATAGATGCTGGGTTCTCCGGTGTGCAGACGCACCAGCATTTTTCCCTGCGTCTGTGCCTCCTGCATGAGTTTAAGCACTTCTTCTAAGGTCAGGCGCGCGCTGTTGTGGATCTCACAGTCTGCTCTGGCATATTCTAACAGCTGCGGGTTCACCAGCGATCCCGCATAGATGATGACATCCGCCTGTTGCAGCATGTGCATGCCCCGCACCGTGATCAGATCTGCTGCTCCGCTTCCTGCGCCAACAAAGTAAACCATTCCTCCGCCTCCTTACTTTTCGCCAATGCTCCAAAATCATTGGCATACATGATACATTCGATCGCAAGCTTTCCCTGTGCCCGTTTCTCCAGATAAAATAAAATGCGCTCCATGGCATAATCCATGACTTCCTGTCTCCTGCCGCACTCATCCAGAATCCGCACAGCTTCCTCTGTGGTGACACAGGACAGGAGCTTTGCAGCATCCACTGCCGCCACGCCACATTTTACGGCAAAGGCGGTCAACAGCTCCATCCGGCAGTCACCCTCCCTAGAATGGGTATTCATAATACCGCCCGCCACTTTGATGAGCTTCCCGATATGTCCCGCAAGCAGCAGACGTTTGAAGCCCTCTTCCACCGCCATATCGATCGTCAGGCCGATAAAGTTACTACATTTTACACTTTTATCCAGATCATAGTGATAAGTATTTTTCAAAAAATCCAGTCCGTAGTTGCCTGGAGAGATCACCACGTCTTCTCTTCCCAGTGCCCGCTGCTGCCGCAGTTCCACACGGATCGTATCCAAAATGGCCTGGGTACTCATGGGTTCCACGACACCGCTGGTACCAAGGATCGAAATGCCGCCCACAATGCCAAGCCTCGGATTAAATGTCCGCTCTGCCAGATGTTCGCCCTCCGGCACAGAGATCTCCACTGACAGGCTTCCATAATAATCCAGCACCTGACACACCTGTAATACTTCCCGTTCGATCATCTCTCTGGGAACGTGATTGATGGCGGCATTTCCCACGGGCTGATCCAGTCCCGGTTTCGTGACCCGTCCGACACCGAAGCCACCGTCTATTACGATCTGTGCCTGCTCAGGCGGCCGTCCGGTTCCGGTCTTCCCACCGGTTTCCTTTTCAGGCGCTCCTCCTGCTTTCCGTCCTGTTTCTTCCGGAAACGAAACTTTCGCACAGATCAATGCCCCGGTGGTAATGTCGGGATCATCCCCGCCGTCCTTTTCCACGGCGCAGCTGACCTCCCGCTCCTTACGACAGATCCTTAGGATCTGTGCCGTATAGGGGATGCCCTTGGGTGTCTCTATGGTGATCTTAGTTTTCTCCCTGCCGGTCAACAGCATATAGGCGGCTGCCTTCGCCGCTGCTGCCGCACAGCTTCCTGTGGTAAATCCGTACCGCATGCCTGTTACCTCACTGTTACTTTTCCTGTTACTGTTCCTTACACCTTTCGGCTGCCTACGTTACTTCTACTTATTGCAGCTATGATCCCTCAGCTCATACAACAATGCATTGCATATGGCTGCTGCCACGTTGCTGCCGCCCTTTCTCCCGCGGTTGATAATATGGGGCACATCCGTCTGAAGGATCAGTTCCTTGGCGGCCTCCACATTCACGAAGCCCACGGGAACCCCGATGACGAATGCCGGACGCCAGTCGCTCTCCTGCATCATCTCGTAAATCTGTATCAGTGCCGTAGGTGCATTTCCCACAGCGAAGATCACCGGCTTTTCCCGTTTTGAAGCCAGCTCCATGCTGACCGCTGCCCGGGTCATTTTCCTCTCTTTTGCCATTGCCGCCACCTCAGCGTCTGCCATGTAGCAATGTGCCTCCCCGCCAAAAGAAGCCAGCACCTTTTTATTGATCCCTGCCAGTGCCATATTCGTATCCGTCACGATATCCGCACCGTTTTTTAATAAGTCTTTGGCGATCTCCACTGCATTTTCCGAATAGGTCATCGTCTGCGCATAATCAAAATCCGCACTGGTATGGATCACCCGTCTGGTGATCATATCCTGCTCTGCGGGCAGGATGATCCCCCGCTCTGCCAGTTCCGCTGCAATGATCGCAAAGCTTCGCTTCTCGATCTCTTCCGGCAATACATATTCGATGTTCTTGTTCTCCCACTTTCCCATAGGTTTATTCTCCCGTAATCTATTTCACAATCTTTTTTCGTCAGGCCACCGTCCTGCAGTGTTTTACGACAGGCACTGTTCAAGCTCGTCTAAGAGCACTTCATTCTCTTCATGCTTCTTCACCGCGATCCGGTAATAGCCCTCTCCCAGTCCCCGGAAATTTTCACAGTTGCGGATCAGAATGCCTTTTGCAAGCAATCTGTCATAGATGGGCTGTGTGGTGTAGAGCAGCAGAAAATCCGCTTCTCCGGACACTACCCGGATACCCGGTGCCTCCAGCCCTTCCCTAAGATACGCCCGCTCGGTTTTCACATATTCCACGGTATCCTGCAAATATTGCTCCGCCTGCTCCGCGCAGACGATGCCCGCTCTGTGGGCGAACACCGACAGATTCCATTCCGGCAGCTGTCTGCGGATTTTCTCCCGAAGCCCCTCATTACTGCACACCAGATACCCCAGCCGCACCCCCGGCATGGCAAAGCTTTTTGTAAAAGCCCGCACCAGCAACAGATTCGCATACTGATCTATCTTATCAAGCAGGGATACGGGCTGCTCTCTATCCGTCTCACAGAACTCTATAAAACATTCATCCAGAACTACGACGATTCCCTGCTGTCTGCAATGCTCCATAAGCTCTCGCAGATATTCCCTGCTCATCAGCTGCCCTGTGGGATTGTTTGGATTTGCAAGAAACAGCAGGTCTGTGTCCGCTGTCAGCGCCTGTAACAATTCCTTCCCCGGACAAAATGCGGTCTCTTCCGACAGATATACATATTTTATATAGCTGTCTGCTGCCTTCGCCGCATACTCATATCCGTAAAAGGACGGCACCGGGATCACAATATTTTTAGGTTTAAGTGCATGCATGATCGCCAGAAAAAGTTCTGACGCACCGTTGCCGAATACCAGATACTCCCCCGGGATCTCTCTGCCGCTTTGCACCGACAGCATATGACTTACTGTCTCTGTCAGTTCTCCTGCTGCGGCATCGGGATATTCCCCCACATGATTGATAGCCGCTAAAAGTGAAAGCCTTGCCTCCGCCGGCATTCCCAAGGGATTACCGTTTACCGAAAAATCCAGCCGTATCTGTCTGCTGTATATGTCACCACCATGTATGTTCTGCTGCATTTTCCTCCCTTTCCGGTTCCTATTACCATAGCGTTTTTCATGTTCTCTTTCATCTGCAAATCATCAGGATCCCCAGGCACAGTAGCTCGCAGATCCATGCCGTCCGGTTCATCAGACGATTGGCTCTCCGGATATCCTCATATTCCACCTGCCGTTTCGGATCCCCGATATAGGGTTTCTTCACGACTTTGCCAAAATAACTGGCATCTCCTGCCAACTGTATTCCCAATGCGCCGGCACATACAGATTCCGTCTGGGCGGAATTGGGACTGGCGTGCTTTCTGCTGTCTCTGTGCCAGATACACCATGCCTGCCTGCCGTTATAGCTTTTTCCGCTGAGAAATGCCGCCCCGATCATCAAAAGTGCGCTGATCCTTGCCGGAAGAAAATTCACCACATCATCCAGCTTCGCCGCCGCCCTTCCAAAGTGCAGATATCTGTCATTTTTATAACCGACCATAGAGTCCATGGTATTGACTGCCTTATATAAAAAACCAAGCACCGGCCCTCCCAGTGCCGTATACAGCATCGGCGCGATCACACCGTCGGAAGTATTCTCCGCCACAGTCTCGATGGCAGCCTTCGCCACTCCTTCTTTAGTGAGATTCTGGGTATCTCTTCCCACGATCATGGATACCGCCTCTCTGGCAGCCTCCACATTCCCCGCCTTTAATTGTTTCCATACTTTTCCGCTCTCCACCTGCAGGCACCTCGCCGCCAGGATCTGATAGGTCATGACCGCTTCCACCACCATTCCGATCTTCGGATAAAGTGCATATGCTCCCACCAGGATCAATGCCGTAAACATTCCCGTAAGCAGCAAAACAATTACCACCAAAAGCTTCCCCTGTCTGCGCTCCGCTGCCTCTCTCTCCGGGGAATTTCCCTGTGGGTTGCCGCTGCGCAGTACCTTTTCTGTCTTCGCGATCAGCCAGCCGATTCCCCGGATGGGATGTGGCAGAAAATAGGGATCGCCAAAGATCTGATCCATTAAAAATCCCGCTCCAAATGCCAGGATATGATATTTCATCCGTTTGTTTCTCCTTTTGTAAGTTCAGATACTGTAACTTCCGATACTGTAACTTCCGATACTGTAACTTCCGACAGCGGGCGAAATTCCTTCCACTGTGGGGCTCCTCCGCCTGCCTTAAATGCCAGCCTGCCACTGTAACCCTGTCCGCATTTTGCCTGATAGTCAAAATATTCTCCACCGAGGAAATGACTAAGCAGCGCCATGATAGTTCCGCCGTGAACCACCGCGGATACACTTTGTATCTTGCGATCCCCCTGCCCCGATGCAGCACTTCTCTCCCAGATCATTTTCATTTGGTATACCATTTTTTCGTATCCGGCAACACTTCGGTGGATAAACTCTTCCCTACTCTCTCCCTCCGGAAACGGCAGGGTACCTCCGCTGTCGATCCATCTCTGATAGTTCGGATCTTTTGAAAGTTCCTGATAATTATGCCCCTCAAACGCACCGAAATCCATCTCTGTCCACTCCGGGATAATAATAGGAGTCTGCCCCGGATACAGGATCTGTGCGGTCTCAAGGCACCGCTTCATGGGACCGGAAAACAGGACGTCGGCAGTTGAATAGCTCCTGTCTGCCACGGATTTTTCCAGTCCACAGATGCCCTCCGGGCTTAAAGCCTCGTCCGTTTTCCCAAGATACCGCCCCTCTTTATTGGAAAGCGTCGCCCCGTGCCGAATGAGGGTCAGATGAATCTCTATTTGATCTTCTGTCCGATTCCGCATACGACTCTCACCACCTCATCTGCCTGCGCTGCCAGCTGTTCCAGTATTCTGCCTGTGCGCTCTCTGTAAGTTCTCTCCTCCGCTTCCATGGGGACGATGCCGTTGCCAATCTCATCACAGATCAGAATGCAGTCCGGATGTTCCTTGCTAAAATTCTCTATCATCGCCTCCGGAGCTGTTCCCTGTCGCAGCTGCTCCCGGATATAGCGGTGCAGATGATTGACGATCACCTGCCCTGCACCTGTCCCTGCGGGCAGTGCCAGTGTTCCGTCCAAAACAGTCACTTCCCGTCCATCCTCACAGTGTACATAACGCTGCTTCACATAATGCAATTTTCCCTGGGCAAATCCGCCAATGATCAATATCATTTCTGTCTCCCTTTTCCAATACACTCCTGGGTAAAAATCTCAGGCACTGTATTCTTACACTGCCGGCACCAGATGTTGGGCGATTGCCACGGCAGCCACCACGCACCCTTCACAGAGTGTTACAAAATATCCAGCGGTGTCCCCTGTGATACCGCCGAACTCTTTTTTGCTGCGCCGGTAATAATACGCAAAGCTAAGCAGGGCTGCTGCCACGGCGAGCCCTCCTGCCACGAAAGATATCCTCAGCATAAATAAAATGCAAAGGATCCCCTGTCCGTATAAAGCAGTTTTTACCACCCTTTTGTGGGCTTTATCCGCAAACAGATACAGTGTCCCTTCCTGCTTTGCCGAAGGGAAGCTCACCACTGCGATACCGCTTAATACTCTGGACAGGAAGCATCCGGCTCCCGTCACAGTAAGCATGCGCAGTGTCGTGATCTCCGAGAATCCTCCCAGAAAAATCAGTCCGTACAGTGCAAGCATGATCACCGCAAATGCCCCGATATGAGAGTCCTTCAAAATCTCCAGCTTCCGGTCTCTTGGCTGGTAGGAATGCAGGGCATCACAGGTATCTAAAAAACCGTCCACATGAAAGCCCCCGGTGACCAAAAGCGGTATTGCCGTCCCCACCGCAGCATAGCACAGGGTTCCCACCGCGAACCGGTCACAGAACCATTTCCACAGATACCACAAAGCACCGATCACCACCCCCACCCATGGAAAAAAGCAGAGGGCGTACCGCATATCCTCGTCCTTCCACTGAAACTGTGGCATAGGGATCTTGGAATACATGGAAAACGCTATGAAAAATGATTTGATAATTTGCATGTCTGTTTCCTTTCTATGATGATCGGGTACAACTTGAGCCGCTGCGAGATCCCCGCAGTAACTTCCACAACCTCATCCGCCTCCGCGGCAAGTCTTTCGTTGATCCGCCCCAGTGCCTCGATGTATTCCATCGTAGGATCATCGTAGATAATTCCATCCTCAAATACATTGTTAGTTACGATGACTAACGGATCCGCCTGTTTTCTTAAGCCTTCCATGCCTTGCAGAATTTTTGTGATCACCGTCTGACGATCCACAGGCTGTTCCCCGGAAAACATTTCGTTGGCGGTGAGATTTGACATACATTCCAACAGTGCAGCTCCTGCCGGTTCCATTTGTAAGACCGCCTGCTCCAACTCCGTAGGCTGTTCGATGGTAGTGAAGCCTTTCCCCTGTCGCAGTCTGTGATGCCTGTCCACCTTTGCCTGCATCTCCGCATCCCGGATCTGCATGGTGGCGATATAATATTTTTTCTTATCACCGGCAGCCCGCAGCAGATAATCTTCCGCATAAGCGGATTTCCCGCTGCCACTGCCGCCAAGGATCAATGTCATCATGTTGCTTCTCCATCTGATTAACGTTCAGTCAGCGCCTATTCGCAAGGTCGCGTTATCACGCTTTTGCGTCACTTCGTGACTACCCTTACTCAAAAACCGGCGCTCATCTCATGAACATATTAACGTCTATATTGTTCTACTTTGATTTCTGAGAAGGTAGCGCTCTGTCCATAAATGCTCATCGCCATATCCAGCAGTGTGAACATCATAACGGCTCCGGTTCCTTCTCCCAGTGCCATTCCAGCGTGGATCACCGGAGACAGCTGCAAAGCATCTGCCAGCTTCACTGCCGCCGGTTCTTTCCCCAGATGGGAAGGGATCAGATATTCCCGCACGCCGGGAAACAGTCTCTCCGCCACCAGGGCCGATGCCATGCTGATCACGCCATCCAGTACGATGGGCACATGCCACAAAGCTCCGCCGATGCACATACCGGTCAGCCCGGCAATATCCAGCCCTCCGACTGTCTGCAATACCGTGAAGGCATCTGCATGCCACAGATCATAGGTTTCCAAGGCGGTGCGCACCACCTGTTGCTTCCGAGCCAGTCCCTGATCTGTCAGTCCCGCGCCTCTGCCGGTGACTTCCCCTGCCTCGCACTGCAAAAGGGCGGACGTCACTGCACTGCTGGTGGTAGTGTTGCCGATTCCCATTTCCCCGGTGGCAAGAATGCCGTATCCTTTTTCCTTACACTCCCGTACCAGTCCGATTCCTGTGACAATGGCACGGACGGTCTCTTCTTCCGTCATAGCCGGTTCTTTTAAGAAATTTCTTGTCCCGGGGCACACTTTGCGATTCCATACTCCAGGGATGGATTCCTCACAATTTATCCCAATGTCCACTGGGATCGTCTCGGCGCCAATGCTCTGTGCCATCCTGCAGACGGAGGACCCTTTCCTGGCCATGGATTTTGCCACTGCCAGCGTAACCTCCTGCCCGGACTGGGTCACACCCTCCTCTACAATGCCGTTATCAGCGCAGAAGATCAGCACACCTTTTTTACGAATATTGATCATATCTGTCCCTAAGATGGCTCCGATCTGTGCCGTGATGGTTTCAAAGCTGCCCATGCCATCCAGCGGCTTTGCCAGAGTGTCCCAGTGCTTTTTCACACGCTTTCTCACCGCTTCGTCCGGCGGCGCGATCCGGATCTGCGCCAATTCCTGTCCGGTGTAGTTATGAAATACGGGCTTCTCTGAGCATTCCATAGATGTCCTCCATACGCAGATATTCCCGCAGAGTATCTGCCAGTTGATCGTACTGTCTCTCTTTTATTGTGCGGTAATCCTCCCAGACGCCGTCCTCCAGAGAAATGCCTTTTTCCCGGGCCAGGGTCTGTATCATACGCCCGGCGATCTCTCCCTTGTCGAACAGACCATGGATATAGGAGCCGTAGATTCTGCCGGTGGAATCAGCGATAACAGCTTGTGTGATTTCCGTGTTTCTCGTCGCATCGTCTGCACAGAAAGCGCTCCGATTGCTTTCTGCACTGTTTGCCGGTCTGGCTGCCTGGTCCTCTGTCCCCTTCGCACCACTGCCATCCTCTTTGCAATACACCGTCTGTCCCATATGGATCTCATATCCGGCAAACTTACATCCCGTAAGTCCGGAGAAAATACCCTCCACTGCATCCAGAGTTCCATCTGTCTGGCAGCGATGCTTCTCCTTCTGCAGCACTGTCCGTACCGGAAGCAGCTCCATGCCGCGGATCTGTCCGCCCTCCTCCACGCCAGCCGGATCCGCGATCTCACAGCCTAACATCTGATAGCCTCCGCAGATCCCGAAAATGGGAACTTTTCCCGCAGCACGTTTTATCGCTGCCTCCAGTCCGTTCTGCCGCATCCATTTCAGATCTCCCATGGTATTTTTACTGCCGGGGAGAAATATCAGATCCGGCGTTCCCAGCTCTCTTACATTCGTCACATACCGGACACTGACCTCCGGCATCTGCTCAAACACATCAAAATCCGTAAAATTTGAAATTCTGGGATAGTGAATCACCGCCAGATCAATCTTCCCCACATGTTTTGCATCGAAACGGTCCGTCAGACTGTCCTCATCTTCCAGCGTAAGTTCCATATAAGGTACTGTTCCCAGCACCGGCACCCGTCCCCGTTCTGTTAACATCTGAATGCCGGGATCTAAAATTGTGCTGTCTCCCCGGAATTTGTTGATGATCAGTCCCTTTACCCTCTCCCGTTCCTCTTCGGTCAGCAGCATCAGGGTTCCCAAAAGCTGTGCGAACACGCCGCCTCTATCAATGTCTCCCACTAAAAGTACCGGCGCATCCACCATTGCCGCCATTCCCATATTTACGATGTCATTCTGCTTCAGATTGATCTCCGCCGGGCTTCCGGCGCCCTCGATGACAATGATATCCGCACAAGTCTCCAGCTTGCGGAAGGCTGCCTTGATATCCGGGATCAGTTCTGTCTTATGGGCAAAATAGTCTCTGGCGGACAGATTTCCCCGTACCTCCCCGTTCACGATGACCTGGGAGCCGGTATGACTAGTGGGCTTTAGTAAAATAGGATTCATGCACACCAGCGGTTCGATCCCTGCCGCTTCCGCCTGCATCACCTGTGCCCTGCCCATTTCCAGTCCTTCTTTCGTGATATAGGAATTGAGTGCCATATTCTGTGATTTAAAAGGGGCAACCCGGTAACCGTCCTGCCGAAAGATCCGGCATAGACCCGCCACCAGAAGACTTTTCCCGGCACCGGACATGGTGCCCTGTATCATTATAACTTTTGCCATCGTTTTCTCCATCCCACAGACGCCACCGGCATCCCGGGAATTTCGTTTCTGTGTTTTCTAACACCCACTACGTTGCTCCGGGTTTTCTGACTTTTCTATCTGCTTCCCCAGCTGTTCTGCGTACTCTAAAAGCTCTCTCTGATAAGTCTCCAGACTGCCGAAATTCTCCCGGCAGCAGATAACACGGTTGCACTTTTCCAGCTGCTTCTTCGCTGCCTGTATTTTTTTCTGTGACACCGGCTCAAAAGGACACTCTGCGATCACCTCCGCAGCCAACACCTTCGCCACGGGATAATCCAGGTCATTTTCATACAGGATCCCGGTGACAAAGGGGATTCCCGCTCTCTGCAGACGCCGGTAAATTTTCCGTCCACTTCCGGCTCCGGCGATCACGAATACCTGCGGTGTTCCTTCCGGCGCCGCCAGCTCCATATCACTGCTGCCCTCATCATAGCTTCCCATCCGGATGCCATAGAGTTCGGTGATATAGCCGGCTGTCATGACTTCCTCCGGCGTTCCGATCCGGTCCACCGCCCTGCCGTTCACACACAGGATTCTATCGGAAATCTTCTCCGCCAGCTCCAGTTCATGTAAGGACAGGATCACCGTAAGCGCCCTCTCCCTGCACAGCTTTTGCAGGATTGATAAAAATTCCAGCTTATGCCGCACATCCAGGTAGGAAGTCGGCTCATCCAGAATCAGTATCTCCGGCTCCTGGCAGATGGCTCTGGCTAACATCACCCGCTGTCTCTGTCCGTCACTGATCCGGTCAAATAAAGAATCCCCAATCTCCGCCACCTGCACCAGTTCCATGGCGTTTTGAACCGCTGCATGATCTTCTGCCCGCAGCACGCCGAAGCGTCCGGTATAAGGGTATCTTCCGGTGGCAACCACATCCTCGCAGGTCATCAGTTCCCCCCGCAGACGTTGCGTCATTACCACTGCCATTTTTTTCGACAGTTCTGCCCCGGTGAGTGTCCGCAGATCTTCTCCGTCCAGCCGCACCGTTCCCGCGATCAGGGACAGCTGTCTCGCAATACTTTTTAAGATCGTGGATTTTCCGGCACCGTTAGGTCCCAGTAATGTCAGGATCTCTCCCTTCCTGAGTGCGATCTCCACTTCTTCGATCAGAGGCTTTCCGTCGTAGCCCACACTTATTTTTTCCGTTGTAATATAATAAGGCTTCTGCATCTTCATAGGTAAGTTATCCACGCTCCCGTCTGCTTTTGGATACCATGATCCACAATACCACCGGTGCTCCGAAGATTGCCGTCACTGTGCTGATACCAAGCTCTGTGGGTGCCATCCAGGTTCTCGCCAGAAGATCACAGAACAGGCAGAACACACTGCCTCCTAAGAAACATGCCGGTATCATGAGTAACGGCTTTGTCGTGCCGAATAATTTACGGATCAACTGCGGCACGGCGATCCCCACAAAAGAGATGGGTCCGGCAAATGCCACGATGCATGCCGAAAGTACGCTGGACAACACCACCAGCAGTATCCGCAATGTCCGGATGTTCACACCCAGATTCTGCGCATACGTCTCACCCAGCTGGTAGGCTTCCAGAGGCTTTGCCAACAGGATCACCATAAGAAAAGTTACTGCCACCACAATACTCATCACTTTCACATTGTCCCAGGTCATTCCGGAAAAGCTTCCTCTTGACCAGTTGTGGAGATTCACGATATCCGCGTCCTCCGCGAAAGTCACCACCAGTTCCGTAATGGCGGAACAGATGTAACCGATCATCACGCCGCTGACCACCAGCATGGACATGCTGTCTACCTTCCTCGCCATGAGGAGCACGAATCCCATGGACAACATAGCTCCTAAAAATGCCGCCAGGATCAACAGTCCGGAGCTGACCCGAATCGTATTCCCCAGCAAAAATACCATCACCAGCGCCACTACCATCTTCGCCCCGGAAGAAATTCCTAAGACGAAGGGTCCGGCTATGGGATTGTGGAAAAAAGTCTGCAACAGATACCCGGCAAGTGCCAGCGCACCGCCCAGGATCCCCGCCGCCAGTGTCCGGGGAAATCGGATCTCCCACAGGATTCTGACATTCATGCCTTCTTTGGTTCTTCCCGTAGTCAGTATTTCCGTCAGAGGGATCTTCACTGTTCCGATTCCTATATTGCAAAGCAGCAGCACGAGAATGCCTGCCGTCAATAGAACAAACGCTATGAGATATCTGATTTTCCTGCGCTGCTGCATGTTTTTCTCCTTCTTTTCCTATTCGTATTCCAATCGTATTCTAATCTCATTCTAACGCTCTTATACTTACGCTGCGTTTCTAAGTCCTCCATCTTACTGTAAGAGAAACAGATAACGCAGCTTAGCGGTATCATCGTCCGTCAACACCGTATGCATATCCTGCAACAAATACCCGATCGCCATGGACTGCTGGTACATATCGTTGGTGGTGCAATAGACCTGCCCCTCCTGTACCGCCTTGAAGTCTTTTAGAATATTGCATTTGCCGATCAGCTCGTCCAGAGTGGTCACACCACCGTCGATCGAGCTGTTGTAGATCAGGATGTCTGCGTCCTTCGCCCCGGCGTAAAAATCTTCGACCGGCATGTTCAGCGTAGAGCGTCCGCTTCCGCTGTCCTCAAGATCCTCAAAAATGTATCTTCCACCTGCCAGTTCGATCAGCTTCGGAATATAATCCGTACTCTGCCGTACCTGGATCAATCCGTTGGAAGTCACATAGAAAAATGCTATGGTCTTCCCTGTTTTTTCCCCGCTTTCTACCTCTTCCAGAATCTCTGTCTGCTCCGCAAAGGCTTCTTCTGCCTCCGCTTCTTTGCCGGTCAGGGCTCCGAAAAATTTGACCCATTCCACTTTTCCCAAAGGATGTTTTTCATAGCTGGAATATTCGATCATCACCGGAATATCAAAGCTTTGAAGCATTTCCACCACCTCCGGCGAGTGCGTGATCATCCGGTTCTCGATCGCCAGATCACAGCCTTCAGACACCAGTAATTCATAATCCGGTTTACTGTATTTTCCGGCATAGATCATGTCCCCTGCCTCCATGGCATCCTTTGCTGTCTGAATGTACCAGTTCTCCTGCTTCTGCCCGGAGAACCGGATCTGATCCACAGCATCCAGCGAGGCGAACATGTCCATCACGCCGGATGCCACCAGATATATATTTTGAAGCGGTTCCTGCAAGATGCTGACGTCCTCATCCAGTCCCCTTGGCATCGGCTGTCCCTCCGGCACTAACAGATACCGTTTACTATCGGGAAGCGTTGTCAGCATCTTATAACCATCTTCGTAATAGTCCACCGCAAAATTTTCCGCATATTGCAGCTCCATGCTGCCTGTTTTTACTAATTCTGTCTGTTCTTCCTGCGTAGTCTCTGCTGCCTGGGCAACCTCCGATGGTGCTTCCGACGATGTCTCCATAGAAGCAGAAGAAGGACTGCCGCAGCCAGTTAGCCCCAGCAGTCCCATAAGAAGCAGAACATAAATCCATTTTCTTCTATTTCTTCCTGACCTCAAAGTTATCATGCCTTTCATAGCCTGCAATATTTGTGCCTGCGGATTGCTCCGTGCTACGCACTCCCACGTCTCCGCTCCGGTCCGTGCTAAACATGTGGGCTTAGACCTTTTGACCCTGGCATCATATGTATTACTTTCCGCTCTCTGTACTCTCAAGTGTCTCAGAATGGAAAGTTACAGTGTATTCCACCTCGTGAGGTGTGCTCATTGCCACGGTATCACCGATCATGGTAAGGGGTACATCCAGTGCTTCCACCGGCACTTCAAATACGGAATTGCCTTCCGTATTTACCGGCAGATATTTTTCACCGTTCACCAGCATATAGTCATAGTTCGGGCTGCTCCATTCCAGAGTCGCCGTTGCCGCTCCGTCAGCTACCGCAAGCTGTGCGGGAGACTGGATAGAGGCTCTGCCGCTTCCGCCCTCCATCGTCAGTTCGATGGTGTAGCTGCCATCTGCCAACGTACTCATAGCAAAGGAACCATTCGCAGCTTCCCGGCTGTCTTCCGCTACCGGATCGGATACCTTCACTTTATGGTCATACCATTTTCCCTTGGTACCGATCAGTGCCAGATCGAATTCCTCTCCGATCGCAGGTACGGGAACATCGAAGCCGTAGACTTCTTCCGTCATGCCGTCGCTGTAAGTTACGGTATCCGTGGTGGGCTCAAGCAGCACTGCGCCATCTTTTGCTGCATCTTCCGCCAGACCCGGATAGAGATTCAGGATCTTCTTGGAGCCTAAGGAAATGTGAATGGTCATAACGCCATCCTTTACCGTCAGTGTTCCCTTGCCGTCACAGGCCTCACTGACATGGAACATGGAGCTGTCCGTGGAAAATTCAGCAGTGTAGACACCATCCGGAAGCTGTGCTTTGTCCTGCGCAGTCTCTGTGCTGATGTTTTCCGCTTCCGTGGTCTCTGTCGGTGTTACGGTACTTTCCTGTGCGGCAGCCGTGCTTTCTGCGGATGTTGCATCCGCTGCCTGACCGGCTCCACAGCCGCCAAGCAGCAGACAGGCACTCAGTCCGCCCACGATTATGATTTTATTCCTTACTGTCTTTGCTTTCATTGCTTATTTTAATCCTTATTTTATTCCTAATTTTAATTCCTTTTTTAATTCTTATTCTAATTCTTATTTATTTCTCAGCCATTGCTGCTGCGGTATGTGCCACATACAGATCCTGGATAGCCTTGATCCCACCGAGACCTGCAATCTGGGTATCCACACTGTCGAACTTACCGGAAGCATTGAACTGGCTTAACCAGGAATCCTCATCCTCGCCTGCCATATCGTTGTTGGCATGGTCACCTGCTACTACCATCAGGGGACGAAGAACCACTTTGGTGTAACCTGCTTCCGCAACAGCCTTGATGACTTCTTCGCAGGCGGTCTCTTCCGGCTCACCTTCTACAGTTCCGATGAATACGTTAGCATAACCGAGGTCGTTCATCTGGGTCTGCATCTGGCTGTAAGACACCTTTGCGGTGTGGGAAGTTCCGTGACCCATGAATACGAATGCCACGCCATCTTCCTTTGCAGCATCCAGGCTGTCATACCCAGCGGTCTTCACTGCTTCTGCAGTCAGATCTTCTGCTACTGCCTTCTTATCTACATTGACAACGGTTGCATCGTCTCCCACTTCACCTAACAGGGGCTCAGCGACTTTTACGGATGCGAACTGATCCTTGTAGGCTTCTACTGCCTGCATCAGTTCGTCATACTCTGCCCCGTGCATCAGATGGGTAGGCTGTACTACCAGGTTCTTAACACCGTTTGCCACAGCGCGGTCCAATGCCTGATCCATATTGTCGATATGCTCATCATCTCTTGCCTGTATATGATTGATGATGATCTGTGCGGTAAATGCTCTTCTTACAGACCAGTCGGGATTGGCTGCTGCAATCGCATCCTCGATACCCTTGATATCAGCCACACGGCTGTCGTTAAAGGAAGTACCGAAGCTTACTACCAGAATCTCGTTCTCACCGATTTCATCCTGATTGCGGGGATCATCCTTGGAAGCATCTCCGGTATCTCTGCCGAAATAATCAGGATCTGCATTTTCCCCCTCTACCAGTTCCTTCTGTGCGTCGGTCAGTGCATCCCATGCTGCCTTAGCATCTGCACACTGCTTATCGGTATTCTCAGTTCTCTCCTGCACATAGATGGCATCGATCATTGCTGCTACTTCATCGGCTGCTGCCTGATCTGCATCCTCACTGCTCTCTGTGCCTGCGGTCTCTGCCTGTGTGGTCTGTGCCTCAGTGCTTGCCTGTGCAGTGCTCTCTACGGTCTCCTGGGTATTTCCGCATCCGGTGATGCATACAGCACCCAGTACGGTTGCCAGTACTACTGCTACGATTCTTTTCTTCATGTTTCCTCCTCTGACAGTTTTTCTGTCTCTTTTCATTTCGGGGATGTCCCGGTATTCTTAAATATGTAAGTCAGAAACATGTTTTTCGCAACAAAAACAAAAACCCTTTCCTGTATCAGGTAAAGGGTTTGTACACATAGGAAACGAATGCAAAAAAGCTTCTGTCGCTTCTGCATTCCACACGTACAACCAGTTACTCGTGGCTTTGAAACAAATGTTTCTGTACAGCACTCAGGCAGGTCTCCCGGCTTGAAGATCATTGCATCCGCCATCTTCCCGGTCTCCCAGTGATCTATCGGCTTCAGCTCCCTAATTACGGTGACGAGTTCGTGCAGGACTTACACCTGCTTCCCTTTTCACCGGAGCCAGCTACTTACGTGGCTGCTCCGGCACCTGAATACTCCATATTCAATTGTGGCTACTATATCACAGATTTTCTGAAATTGCAATGTCAATCAGAGATTGGTGCCATTCTGGGCATAGTTCAGTATCATTTCTTTTAAAAGCAGCAGATCTCCTGTATAATCCTTGTTGTCCGTTGCTCCCCAGATAAAACCACCTGCGTAATGAGTACACGCTGCCATCATGGTATGCACCGTCACACGCATGAACTGTTCCTCCGGAATATCCGTGCGGAAGGTCTTGTCCTCTTTTGCCTTCGCATACATCATATGAAGCCTTGTGTTGACGGAATTCAGGGATGCGTGGAAATTCGCCAGTTCCTCTTCCTGCACAGTCTGATGCGTCACATAATTATTAAAGTTATCATTATACTGCAGCAGATCCTTATGGTTCTGGTACATTCCGATATAACTGTCCAAAGTGAAAGTAAATCTGTCGATTGCCGGAATATCGTGTATTGAAGAGATTGGTCTTACCTCATCCAGCTTGTCCAGATAATCCTTCCATTTCGATGCGCAGACCGCAATAGCCAGCTCCGTCTTATTGGTGTAACAGCGGAACAATGTGGCACGTCCCACACCGGCTTCTTTTGCGACCTCATCCATACTGACCGCTTCGATTTTCTTTTCCACAAAAAGCCGGAACGCTGTATCAATGATCCGCTGGTTGCGCTCATGCTCTTTATCCATCTGTTTCTCGGATTTTCCCATTTTCTCTTCCCTTTTCATACATTCTTACTGTTCATTTTATGGTAAAAGGCTGTGACTGTCAACGACTGTAAAAAGCTAATGTAAAAGTGCCTTGCAGATCTCTACGAATTTTCTTGTATTTAAAACGCCAATATCGGCGAAAAAAATACAAAAGCAGGTAATTTTGTATTATAAAAATGCTTTATTTTCGTCAAGTTGCAAATAAAAGAAATTCCGTACAAAAATTCCTGATTTCGGAACTTTTTTGTACGGAATCCAATGTTTTTATACTATTTACACCAAACTGACTTATCAGTTACTTCTTCTGTCGTGTCAGGAGCGTAACAGCTTCGCAGTGGCTCGTTGGTAAAGCCGAGGTGATATGGGGATTCCCGTACTTTTCTTTCAACCTATATTCATCCAGTTCAATCATCAGTTCCACATATGCTTCTCTCAATTCTCTCGGAGACATAGTTCTGGCAAATCCCATATACTTTTCATATTTCTTTGCTCTGCGTTCCTCTTCCTCTGATACATATATTGTCTTTTCATTTTTAAAGCGATCTGCCTCAGACTCATCAAGGCAAAGTGAAACAGCTACAATATGTTTGCATATGATTTTCTTTCCATTTGCCAAAGGACAATCGCAGGTGGACTTTCGCGGATGCTCCATATCAACATGAACATGATAATTTCCATCTCCACTACCTGCTACTATACCTTCGCAGCTTCCATCTTCATTAACAGTATACGAAAGAACTTTATTCTGTTTATAATATTCCATACCACGCCATACAGACTTACTACTGGCAATATCAATCACTCCCATAAAGTGCCTCCGTAAATTATTCTTTCTGTATCGGTCACCCTATCAGTCACCCCAACGGTCACCTTCTTTGTTTAATAAACACCCCTCACGATTTTTACTAATTCTCATTAGATAAACGATACTTTCTATTGGTGTTAGTACCTTCATACTCCACGTCTGGCATTTCTTTCAAAAGCACTCTAGTACGTGCAGCACTTAATCCAATAGCATCGGCTATATCATTTGTTTTTGATAATCCATTATGACTCAAATACTCACGAATCATCTTGTAATTTTCTTCAGTTTTCCTGCGTCTATTATCTTCGCTTGTTATCTTCGCTTGCTTTCTTCGCTTGTTTTCTTCGCTTGTTTTCTTCGCTTGTTTCTTAAATTCAAGCGATAAACGAGTCCTGTCAGGATTATAACTTTCTTCCACCACAGGCATTGGCCAACCTTCATTCTCCCAAACCTGATAAATATCTGGGATACCACTACCGGCTCTTTCACCAATACCAATCATATTAAACATCTTCATTAGTGTTTTATTTCTAGGATCTGAAATACCACCACGAAGCATCTGCTTTTTACCAGTGCGAATGCTACCAGGATTCTCAATAACCAACTTGTCATCTTCCTTCTTAATCACTACACCGCAAGGCAAGAAATAATCTGTATTAACCAAACAATTAACTAAAGCCTCTCGAACTGCCTTATGAACTGGAGTATCATCCACCCTCGTAATACCTTCAAGCTTAAAAGGCTTCTTAATATCCTTTGCAATTTTGCTATTTACTCTAAAGAAGAAATCAAATACATTACCGCTCCAATCACCGGAGCTAGACTGCAAGCGATCTGTCCAACGTATTGTTGGGTCCAGCATCTCTCTATAATCTAGGAAATACTCTGGAAATTCTCTTACGATATGATATTCTTCACCAAACATAAGCAACCCAGCTGTAGTAGGATGTAATTTACCATCCTCACCAAATCCTGCTGCACCTATTCTCTCTAAATACTCATCATCTGGTAAATTATTAAATACGTGCTCTGGACGATAGCTCTTATGATGATTTCTGAATCCCTTCAAGGACTCTGTATCAATTGCAGAAATATCAAACTGTTCTACAATCTTCATATCCTCTGTCTCATCCGCAGCATCACGGAGCATACCTTTAATTTCTGCCTTTGAGCAATGATAGTCGCCTTCCCAATCTCTACGATAGCAGCCACCAAATAAATCGTTATTAATATAAACAGGCTTCTGATCACGTTTAGCTCTTGGTACATAAATAACCATAATGGTATCGCCATTAACCTCGTAGGACTCCACATTTTTATCCGATAGCAAATTAATGCTTACCTTCTTAGTATCATGAATTGTGTTCCAAAAGTTTCTCTTAAGTTTATCCGCATTCTTAAGTCCAGTAGTATACCAAGTTCCATCCTGCCGCTCTCCAACGCCAAGAATAATAACACCACCATTAGAATTGGCAAATGAGGAATACGACTCCCATAATGCTATAGGCAATCCACCTTCTGCCTTTTTCACTTCTCGGCAGTTATCTTCTTTATATTTATCAAAGTTCGATAAATCAAACAAATCTGACATATGAGATTCTCAGCTCCTTTCCTCCATATACATAAACGAATTCTCAAAAATTATCAATTCAATTTTTCAGCCCATTCTGCTTCCTTGAAGCCAACAAGCACAGTATCTCCATTTACAACAAGTGGACGCTTTACCAACATTCCATTTGTAGCAAGTAACTGAATCTGTTCCTCTTCACTCATTGTAGGCAGCTTGTCCTTAAGCTGCATTTCTTTATAAAGAAGCCCGCTAGTATTAAAGAACTTCTTAAGGGTCAGTCCACTCTTCCCATACCATTCCTTTAATTCGTCATAAGTAGGATTCACCTCTACAATATGGCGCTCAGTATATTTTATATTATGCTCATCCAGCCATTTTTTAGCCTTTTGACAGGTTGAACATTTGGGGTAACATATAAATAACATTTATTAACACCTCTCAATTATTTTTTAATTGATCTGCTATATCTACATTTCGGATAATTCATACATCCGTAAAATCTACCATATGGTCCACTTCGCTCTCTCAGTTTTCCTCCACAATCAGGGCAAATCGTAAGCAGACAAATACTCTCGCAGTGCCATGAGTACGCAATAAAAATGCACATCCCATGGCTTATTCGTTAAGTCTGGGTTCAAAAATGATGCAACAGTCCCCTGCCGGTACCTGCAAAAATAAGCATGATGCATCACTTTGCACCTGCCATAGAAAAAGATTAGATTTATTTTTGAGATACAAATCTGACTAACCTACATGTGATTTGTTCTGCTCTTTCTCTATGATCCACTTATTCCGTTGATAACTTCTAAAATATTGTACCATAGATTTTTCGTTTCGAAAATTCCTTTCCTCTAAAAATGGGCAGAAGCAAACCTCCAAATCTTGCGGAGTCTTGGAGGCTTGATTCTTACCACTTATACTTTAAATTGCTTCTTTTATTTTGTCATCAGCTCCATGAGCAGCTTATTCAAGAACCTAGCAAATCGTGTTTCAAAATTGGCATGCTTTTTATCACACTGCCTTCCGGCAGAAACCTAGTCTATGTGAAGCCAAGAGCTATGCGCAGATCGCTACGCAGAGAGATTTCGATGCATTTTAGCAGAATTTATGTGCTTTTAATAATGACAATGTGTTGACACTATATACATATTTGAGTATACTATACTTGAATGGAGGTGTTCTGTATGGCAACAACTAATTTAAATATTCGTACAGACAAGGCAATCAAGGACCAGGCGGAGGAAATCTTCAATGAACTTGGTCTGAATATGACAACTGCTGTAAATATGTTCCTGAGAACCGCTATCCGTGAGCATGGTATTCCTTTTGAATTAAAACTGGAAGTACCGAATGATACGACAGCCGTTGCCATTGAGGAAGGCAGAAAAATGATGAAGGATCCTTCTGCTCCGCGTTATTCCAGTATGGATGCGCTTAAGGCAGCTCTCGACGTATGAAATACGACATTCAGTTTACCAATCAGTTTAAAAAGGATTTGAAGCTTGCCAAAAAGCAAAATAAAAATCTTGATAAGCTGTTTGAGGTAATCGATATTCTGGCGAATGGCGGTACGCTGGATGCAAAATACAGGGATCACGACCTTACAGGAAACTACAAAGGCACGCGTGAGTGTCACATCGAACCGGACTGGTTGCTTATTTATGAGATTCAGAACAACGTTTTAGTACATACATTTTTCCGTTCATTCGGGATGCTATGCTACGTTTTCGCATGGGAGAAGAAAAATGGTCAGTGTCCTCTCTGACTAATTACAAAATGGTGCGGTCAATGGCTTGGCTGTACCACAATACCAAGGATGCGG